>Ga0307507_10003460_pt1 | contig 30574 bp, 11 predicted proteins | sample 7_EM_MG_FD_207223 | JGI IMG/M metagenome (GOLD analysis project Ga0307507, IMG submission 207223) | Populus trichocarpa ectomycorrhiza microbial communities from riparian zone in the Pacific Northwest, United States - 7_EM | ecosystem: Host-associated > Plants > Roots > Unclassified | place... | reverse complement strand
CCAGAGCCAGACAACTGTCGCTAGAACCAGACGACCGTCGCTAGAGCCAGACGACCGTCGCCAGAACTAGACGACCGTCTCCAGAGTCAGACGACTGTCGCCAAAACCAGACGACCGTCGCCAGAGCTAGACGACCGTCGCCAGAACCAGACGACCGTCGCTAGAACCAGACGACCGTCGCCAGAACTAGACGACCGTCGCTAGAACTAGACGACCGTCGCCAGAACCAGACGACCGTTACCAGAACCAGATAACTGTCGCCAGAACTAGACAACTGTCGCCAGAGCTAGACGACCGTCGCTAGAACTAGACAACCGTCGCCAGAGCTAGACGACAACGACTAGCCAGCGAGCACTATAAACGATTCGATTAATTAATTGAATCAAGGTAGCACAGACAGGTAGGCACAAATAGGAAGATGCTGACGGGTAGGCAGATACAGACAGGTAAGCAGATGCAGATAGGCAAGCAGATATAGACAGGTAAGCAGATGCAAACAGGCAAGCAGATGCAGATAGGTAGGTAGATACTAACGGGTAGGCAGATATAGACAGGTAGGCAGATGCAAATAGGTAGGCGATGCAGATAGGTAGGCAATACAGATAGGTAGGCAATATAGACAGGTAGGCAATGCAGATAGATAAGCAGATACAGACAGGCAAGCAGATATAGATAGGTAGGCAGATACTAACGGGTAGGTAGATATAGACAGGTAGGCAGATATAAATAGGTAGGCAATACAGATAGGTAGGCGATATAGGTAAGTAGGTAAGTTAATAGGTAAATAGGTAAAAGAGAACCATCGCTATATTATATTAAATTATCTAAAATAATATTATTCATTTTACTAGCCTTATAAATAGCTTTAAAGTAGCTTTTATTTATTTAAAATATGTTATTAGTATAAAAGAGGTAAATATAATTATGGTTGCCAAATGTGCAGATTACTGGCAGGTTGCGCGTAGGCTGCGCGCAGGCTGTGTATCAAAAAAACACGACATAGGCTAGTCGGTCGAGTTGCTAAATGACCTCAACTGCGCGCCAATTGCGTCAACCACCAACCATTGAGGCCATTGAAAGGGTACCATATTTTGCTAATGTTAATTAAGCTGTTGGAACTTATTACTAGTATTTCTAATATTAAGGATTAATTAATATTATAATAGAGGAAGTTGCTTGCCTAGCAAGCAACCTCTAATTATAGTAGACTAGGGTGTTTTTAGTAGTAGGCGCGTATTTTCTAGCGCTCGTAATTAGTAAAGCCATAATGGCGTTGCCTCGTACAATTTTGATGTTTTACCATAATAAATAAGATATAATTAAGTATAGAGAGTAAGATCTAAGGGTAATTTTAATAAATTTTAATTGTTGTGTGATAGATTTAATAGCTAAACTTATAGTAAGCAAAGGTTAAATCTGACGAATTAAAATCTGCTTATACCGATATTGGTGGTAAGTGCTTAACAATATCGGCAGAAGTTAGATTATCGTAATATTATACCAAAAAAAGCTTGATCAAGAGGTATAGATCGTAATGTAGAGGGTATTGTTATATACCCTATATCGTATTAAGGAGATTTGACTGTAGTAGGCATTTTAGAGAATAAAGTAGAATTAAATAGGGCGCTCTATAAAGAATGCACTAAAGGTCTTATATTTAGTATAGGATCCACTATAAAATAACTATTAGTAATAGCTAGTAATATAGAAGAAGGTAATACTACCTATATAGCACTCTATAACTATTATAGCGTCTACTGGTTCTATAGCTGGTTTTACTATAGTATATAGCTCTGCTATTATATCTAGTTTATTAAAAGCATTAATTATATTTATAATAGATCTTGTTAAATAGGATTGGCTAGTAATTATATAACTATAGTATAAGCCTCTTATTGCTGCCGTTATTAGGGGGGAGAGCTTAATTTATCTATACTATAAGAGTTACCTTAATAGTACTTATAGCTACCCAAAGACGCCTTTATATCTTTTTTATCCTCCTTATTTTATAGGTACTAACTATACCTAATCTTTAATAGTAAGAATAAATCTAGTATATTAACCATAGTGTTACGGACAGCTTAAGTACAATGTTATAACTACTTGGAGAAGAGTTGACGGAAGCTAGTTAGTTAATATAGGCACGGTCTAGGATAGAGCTGGTGGAACTATATAATGAGAAATAGTAACTAAGGTTATATAGCGTTGAATGTATTAACTGTATTAAACATAAGGGGATGTTATGTCTAATATAAATAATACATACCTTATGTATAAGAGAGGATTTCTTAGGAGTATGGTCGTGTATTTAAAGGACCTCAGTCCCTACTATAGATAGTTCTCTCCTTGTAGTGAATTTTAAAATATAATTAGAGTTAATCTGTTAGGCAACCACTCCACCAGTTATTATTACGTTATTGACTTATTGTTTATACCTATATACCCAGCCTATTAATAAGCCTACTGTAGTTCTTGCTACAAGGTTCCGTTATATATTTACTACTAAGGTTATAGTATTAAAACACAAGAGAAGTTAAACAATATGCCACCTAAAGTACTAGTTATAATGACGTTAACGGCAGTAACTACCTTAGGATTAGGAGACACTAGTATAGCAGATATAAACTTATAAGTGGTTACAAGAGGTTAGTTATAAGAGATGGTTAATCGCTTATTAGATAATAATAGGATACTTAAGGAACGCATTAATGGAATTGGAGTAGTAAAGGTTAAGTTACCGTTAATTAAACAATTCTTAGGAGAAAGGTTAAAACTTAAAGGATTCCTTATATAAATGCATTTTAAGGTTATACAGGAAGGAGCAAAGTTGGTAACACCTATAGATTAAGTAGTGTATATAGGATTCTTCTTAATAGGAAGAGCACTAAAATAGTTTAAACCTTACCTTATAGAGATATAAGTTAGCGGTATAATAACTACTAACCAAAATGTATAATTTATATTTACTAGTTGGAATGGGTTTATAGAGAGATTAATGCAGATATTTAGAGACCTAGAAGTGTTAACTATAGTAAAATAAAAGCTTTAAAACGTAGTACAACGTTCTTTAGTAATTAAGTACATAATATAGTTCCAAATACTTACAATATAGGTTAAGTGGAATAATAAGGCGTTTATGGCACAGTATAAATAGGGACTTAAGGCTAAAGTCTAGGACATAATTATCCTAATAGAAGATGCAGAAAGTTTATAAGACTTAATAGATTAGTTAATAAAGATTAATAATAGGATCTATTAAAGGGAATAAGCTAAAAAAAAGGGTAAGATATAGTTCTATAGTTATATAAGGTGTAGAGTACGTATTAGTAGATATAGAGTTAAAAACTATGGAATGGCGTAGAGCTAATGGACCTAAGTAGTACTAAAGAATCTAAGAGATGGATAAAGAAACTATGGAAACCTAGAGGTTAAGGGTTAAGTAATTATAGGACTAGGAAGCAGAGGCTAAACCAGGGATCTTAGTAGTAGAAGATATTTAGGCGGACTCTATAATAAGAAAAATGGTTTAAAGATAGAGCTTATATAAATTGCGGAAAATAAGGTTATTTTGCTAAAGACTGCAAAGGTAGTTAGAGTAACTATGCAGTAAAGAGCACTAGGTTGTTAGAGTATAATAATGCAGATATAGGGTTATTACGTGGGACTAAGGAGTGTTTGGTTAAATACTTTATGTTTTATTATAATAATACATACTAAATTTATAAGGATGCTAAGTATAGCGTAAGCTGTTGGCTATAAGAGCTAGAGTTAAAAGGACTTAAAGAAACTAGAGAGTTAGATAAAGAATAAGATTAACTTTATAAGCTAGATTAAGATATTAAAGCAATATATGGATAAGGACTAGTAATAATAACAATAGAGTTAGAGTACTTATTAATTAATAGTAATAAGGAAAAAGGAGAGGCTAACTGGGAGCACTTATACCTTAGTAACATAATAGAAGTAGAGATTAAAACTACTATAGAACACAGATTAGTAATGGGTATTATAACACTATTAGATATAACATCCATTGCTTTATAAGACGGAAGGAGTAATATCTAAAGATAATTAAGCAAGTAGACAACTGCTAGTGCTAGCTTACCACTTATAAAAGGCAAAAGGCTATAGGCTTAAGATTCTTACAATAAGATAAGAGAAGCTTAAGACTTATAAGATATAATAAGATAAGCTTAGGAACCTATAATAGATAAAAACTAATAGGAAAAGGCAGTAACTTAGTTTAGTAATAAATAAATAAGTATAGGATATAAGTTTAAGAATTATAAGTTTAGGGAATGAATAAGAATATTAGTAGGAAACTAAGATTTTAAGAAATAAATAAGGACTATAGCAATTCTAAGTAAATACAGTGTTTAGCCTAAAGATTAAAAAGTTAATACTAAGATTAGGAAGTAAGATAACTTTAAGGATCTAGCTACAAGACGCAGAAAACAAGAAACTATAGATAAATTTAGATAATAAATTATTATATAGTAAGAGCAAAAGCTGGATAAAAGGTCTATAGTAGGTTATATAAGGGACAGAGCACCTATACAAAGAGTTACTAATAGGCCTAGTATAAGGACGCCTAGAGTAAAATGGTTAGATAAACTAAAATAAGAAGAGGATCTAGATATTCTAGTTAGGTTTAAAGAAAGATATACTAAAGAATGTCACAATGCAGTAATAATAAGGTACTTTCTTATAAATAGACTATATACACTAAACCAGTTATATGGAAAGTGGTATAGGTAATAATATAATAATAAATAGGAAAACTTTTACATATAGCTAAACAAAAAAGTTATTTAAGATTAACCTATTATAGAAAAACGTATAAGTTACATTAAAGGAGTGTTAATTATAATGTTAAGGAATCTAGAAGAAGAATCTAGGGACTAGAGAAGTAAGTAATAAATCTTAATACCCACAGCAGAGATACTAGTGGTTAGGTTAACTAGGTATAGGTTTAAACTTAAGGATAAAGACAAGCCAAAAGTTAACCTAAGTTACCTAGTATATTATACACTATTGTGGATAGCTTATATAGATAACGCGTATAATATATATAGGGCACTAAAAGATAAGAACTAAAAGTACCTAGTAAGGATATATTGGGCACTAGAAGAAAAGCGGTTTAGAGATACTAAGTATATATATAGATGGCACCTAGTAGAAGTATAGAGTTAAGGGAACCTAATACTTTAACTAGGATAATTCCTTACAGAAGAATGCCTAGATAGATAATAGTGGTGGGACTGCCTAGAGAGTACTTATCTATAGTATGTAGAGGAAAAGAAATAAACTAAGTATTAGCTAAGAGTGGACTAAGTATAGATAGGATCTAGCAGCTAATAGTTAGGAAAAGGGGAGGCCTATAGGACTAGAGGGAACTAGTAGTAGAGCCTTAAACCCTTAAAGGAATTTAAGGACATTACCTAAATTTATAAGTTAAGTAGCAAGATTAATAGTTTAAAGCGTTAGTAGATAGTGGAGTAATAAGGAACTATATATTACTAATAGTAGTGGAAAGAATGGGGTTACCATATAGGCAAAAGGAATACCTATATCCACTTATAATAATTTTAGGAGATTAGATAGCCTATAAAGGAGGCATTATTAATCTTAAAATAGAACCTATTTAGTTAACTATTAAAGGGAGACAAGTCAGAATGTCTTTTAATATCTTACTATTAGGAAAAAATAAGGTAATACTAGGAATACCTTGGTTATAGAAATATAATCTAAAGATTAATTGGGTTATAGGTTAGGTTAATATTAGAGATACTTAATGGCGCAAAGTGTAATAGCAAATTAAGTTAGTATAGTACTAAGTTAGAGCGATATACAAAGAGACTGAGTAAGGCTTAAGTTATATACTAAAGAGATACCATAAGTATAGTAAAAAGTTATAGTTACTAAAAAGTGAAAAGCTGTTAGAGTATACAGTATGGGACTATAAGATAAAGTTAGAAGAAGGAATAAGTTTAAGGTTTTTTTTAATCTATAAGCTTACTAAAATAGAGTTAGTAGCGCTTAAGGAGTTTGTCTAGGAGAACTTATAAAAGGGATATATTAGACCATTGCAGTTATTAGTAGGATATTTAGTACTATTTATCCCAAAGAAAAACGGAAAACTTAGGATGTGTATAGACTATAGATAGTTAAACAGCATTACTAAGAAGGATAGGTATCCTTTACCCTTAATTAGTAAAATCTAAGATAGGATAGGCAATATAAAAATCTTTATAAAGATAGATCTAAAATGGGCGTACTATTAGATTAGGATTAAGGAGGGTAATAAATGGAAAGTAGCTTTTAGGTTAAAGGAAGGACTATATAAACCATTAGTTATATAATTTGGGCTTATAAACATACCAGCAACGTTCTAAAAGCAAATTAATAGTATATTAGGAGAACACCTTAATGAGTTTATTATAGCATACCTTAATAACATTATCATTTACTTAGAAAGTAAGGAAGAACATAGAGAATACATTAAGTGGGTCTTAAAGAGACTATATAAAGAACAGATGCTAGTAGCAATTAAGAAATATAAGTTCTTTATAAGGAAGACTAATTTTATAGGATTTATTATTAAACTAAGAAAGATTAGTATAGACCTAAAGAAAGTTAAAGCTATAGTCAGTTGGTAAGAACCAGAGAATGTAATACAGTTAAGATTGTTTTTAGGGTTTTGTAACTACTATAGGAGGTTTATTACATAGTAGTTAAAGAATATTAAGCTGTTTACTTAATTAATAAAGAAAGAGGAACTATAGGTATAGGGAACTAAGTAAAAGAAGTTGTTTAAAGAGCTTAAAAAGTTGTTTACCTAGAAACTAATCCTTAAGATCTATTAACCAAAGCTAGAGATAGTTGTTAAGATAGATATATTAGACTTCGCACTAGGAGTATATTTGCTATAGAAGCATTAGGACGTATGGCATCTAGTAGCGTACTATAGTTAAAAGATAACACTACTAGAACTAAACTATAATATCTATAATAAGGAGTTGTTAGGTATAGTTATAGCACTTAAAGAATAGAGAGCATTCTTGTAAGGTATAGAGAAACTATTTATAGTTAAGATAGACTATAAGAACCTTATAGGATTCCTAATAACAAAAGAACTTAACTAAAGATAGGTTAGATAGGCGGAAATGCTTACAGAATACTATTTTAAGATTTAGTATACTAAGGGTACAGATAACGCATAAGCAGACGCTCTAAGTAGAAAGGCTAAACTGTAAAATAATAAAAAGCCATTAGGGGCTTTATTGCGAAGGGATTAAGATAGGTTAATTAGGTATAATTATCTAAAGATTATAGCAACTAGAGAAAGTTAGATCTATAAATTACTAGAGAGTAATTGGATACAGAAGATCTGAAACACATAGGTAGAGGATCTAGACTTAGAGCAATATGAAAACAGAGAGGTAATGTATATACTAAAGTCTATTACAGAAGAATTTGTAAAGGAATTCTATAAGGGAATAATATAAGGATATAACGGAGCTATAGTGTTAGTGTTAAGACTTTAAAAGGAGTATATTATTTAAGGAATTTGGGGACTAGCAAGATAAGTTATAAAGGAATGTCTAGATTGCTAGAGGAATAAACTAATAAGGCATAAGCTATATGGAGGGCTATAACCTATTAAAACACTAGAAAGACTATAGGAGGTTATATTATAGGACTTTATTATTAAGTTACTAAAGTTAAGAGATCCTATTATAGGATAAGATTATAACATAATCTTAGTAATAGTGGATAAGCTAATAAAGTGGTAATACTTTATAGTATGCATAGAAGAGATATTAGCAGAGGATGTTACTAGAATCTATATTAAAGAAGTGTTTATAAGACATAGAGTACTAAGCAAGATTGTATTAGACAGAGATCTAAGATTTATAATAGCATTTTAGGAAGTATTCTTGGCGGAATAAGGAGTTTGCGTAGTAACCTTAATAGCATATTATCTGCAGATAGATGGATAGATAGAAAGGTTAAACTAGATACTAGAATAGTATCTAAGGCATTATATTAATCACGCATAGAATAATTGGGTATTGTTGTTACTAGTTATATAGTTTGCATATAATGCAACACTATAAGAAGGAATGGGAATATTACTATTTAAGGCGAATTATGGATACAAGCCAAGATTGTTATTATTGCTATATTAAGTAAAGAAGATAAGTAGCACAGCTAAAGAAAGAATGGAAACTTTAATAAATCTTTATACAGACCTTAAAGAAATAGCTAAACTAGTACAAGAGTGAATAAAAAGGTACTATAATGCTAAGAGATCTAAGGGACCAGATCTTAAGGAGGGAGATAAAGTATAGCTACTATATAAAAATTTTAAGAGTTAACAACTAAGTAAGAAGTTAGACCATTGTATAATTACAGCACCTATCGTACCAACCGCGTGCCTACGCGCTCGGTACGCCAGGTACGCGTTTACGCGTTCGGTGCACCAACCACTTACTTACGCGTCTGGTGCACTTATGAAGCACTAACTAATCAGGGGGAGGACACATTAGTATATAAACCACGTAGTCTGCTTTATATAATTAACAGTCACCATCTAAACAAGCATATGATACTACATGTATTTCGTGCCCGTGGATACAACTCACTCGTGCTATTAAGTTAGTACGAATACTAATCAGTAAGCGCGTATAGATCAGCAATTACTCGACACCTCCCACTGAGCGATATATACAACAGCGACCACCCGTTTAGACTCCTAGTACGACCTACTAGAAGGTTGGAAGTTGGGGATTACAGACCTATTACCAACTCTGTATACTTATTTAAGTCTTAGTACGGTTTACCGGAAGTTTATAGACGCGAATATAGACCTATACGGAAACCCCTACCCTCGACCTACCTTTAAACCTTAAACCCCTACTTCTACTACACCCTCCTTTAATACCTCCGACGTCTTTTTAGACCCCTTACGGAACCCCCTATCCTTAACCTCCTCCGAACCTTGAACCCCCATTCTTACTACACCTCTTTCGGACCCCTTATGGAGACCCCCTACCCTTCTACGAACCATTATGGACCTGTTAAGACCCCTTATAGAGACCTCTTACCCTCCTACGAACCTTTATGGCCCGTAAACCGATTTTACGGACCCTTACAAGAACTCTTCCGCCCGCTACGCACTACACTATACAGTATGGCAGATATTAGCAAGCAAGTTAGCGAAGGTCAAAAGAAGTGGAGACAAGGAGTTAACGTTACGTCTATAAACGACGTTAACGACTATATTAGTTTCAAAATCCTTAAATACAGATACTTTAAGCTTATAAATAACGACCTATAGGAGCAATACTAGGAAGACTTTGCGGACTTTACAAAAGCTATTTTTAAAGCCTGCAACCCTACTACTATCCGCAAACTACGAACCCATTTACGTAACTAAGATGTATGGGTTGAAAGGAATAAATAAGTTACTATTACATAGTCCTTATACAACACAATACATAAAAAGGACCAAATGGAATAAACTAAGGAGGAAATCCTAGACTAGTTCTAAGAAACTAAGGAACTCTTTACTTCTTCTAAACTTAATATAATCGCTGGCCTTATACCTAACCCTCTTAACCAAATTCGTCCTATAAACCTAAGCAGTTTTAGAATTAATCTTACGGGCTAAAGTATACCTAGTACTTAAGTTACGGACCGCAATACCCCTATAACCTAAATTACGGAACGTAATACCCCTGTAAACTAAAACACGGACCAAACCCCTTCCGTTATTTAAGTCATAGATCCGCAAACTATCTAAGTAAAGACCTATGGCAAGGAACTGGCTAACCTAGCCAAGCTCTACACCAACGAATCCAAGTATAGCGGTGAAAATAACAACTTTGACTTTAAACTGACCATCTTTACGGACCTCTGTCAGAAGGCCGATATTCCTAAATAGGAGTTCAGCTAAGCCTACTCTACTATGCTGCGCGGCCTAGCACTTAACCATTACTATACCAACCTCAAGAGTAACCCCCTTGGTGTTTATTTTGATAAGCTATGCGAAGCTATACGTAACTACTTTAAAGGACTAGAATATAAGCGTGATATCCTTACCTAATGGAATGCGACCAAGCTACGGACCGTAATAGACAAGAACACTGAAAAATTGACTATAAAGTGCCTGCAAATCCTTATTAAAGACCTCCGCCACCTATAGTATGGTCTTAATATTAAGCTTCAAACGGACAACTTCCTGTACAATAAACTTATTACGGCCTGCCAGGAAGTAGAGCCCTGTAAGTATACCTACTATAAGCCTATAGATACCTTAGCTGGCCTTATTAATAATCTACACTCCTCTATTGTAATGTATAAAGTCTCAAACCCACTAGGCAGCACGCAAGCCTTTATTATAGATATTTAATATCCACAAACAGACTTAAACGTCTACTTTACGGACCGCCGCTACCGCTAGCAGTACCCGTACCGACCAAGTCCTACCCATAACCCCTATAGCAACCCCCATACGAAAACATACCCCCGCAGACAAACCAGCCAGAAGTGCTTTGTATGTGGTAAGGAAGGATGTTGGTCTATAAGGCATACCCAGGAAGAACATAATAAGTCTAAAAAGAGACTTAATAGCCATATCAGCCAGTTCATTTTGGAATACAAAAAAGAGGAAGCAGAAGAGCCCCCTAATAAGTTAATAGAAGCCCTTATAATTGACTTTAACTTAGACATTTAGGAATAAGAGACCTCAGAGACATTCCTAACCACTTTTAGACCTTTTACGGACAGCCAAGCCTTTAATATCACGACCGTATTAGCCGACTGTTCCTTTATACACTCAGTTGCGCCCAAAAACCATTCCGCAAGCACCCCTATTACGGATGTTATAGATCACGAGCAGGACCCATTTATATATATTACCACAGAACGCTATACCCCTAAGGAATTCTACGGTATTATAATCGACATAGGCGCCTCTAAGAAGTCTACTGTAGGTTACGGACAATACCTTACATATAGGACTACCGCAAATAATAATACGGACATTAACACTATGCAAACTAGGGCCGTAAACGTCTAATTTGGCATTAGCTTAACTGTATTAATTAAATCAGTTGCAGTTAAGACCCTAATTGGCCTAGTTAACTTCTATATAGTAAAAGCAGACACCCCTTTCTTACTTTGCCTTGCGGACATGGACAGGTTACAGGTTTACTACAACAATATTATAGACACCTTAATCAGCCCTATAACTGCCCTAGGAAGCAAGCATGTTACCCTACTAATTATATAACAATTTGGACACCTGTTCCTTATATGGGGAGAGACTTTACGGACCTATATTTAGGAATCTTTTAACTATAACCCGTGCTACCTTACCAGTACGGAGATCCACCGTTTATATTATTGTTTTGGCCACCTATTAGCCGAAAAGCTATATAGAGTCCTTAAATGCTCTGGACACAACAACGTTAATAGGAAGGCAGTTAATTACCTAACTAAATACTACTCCTACTGCTAGAAATACGGACGTTCCCTAGGCCGATTTAAGTTCACCCTTTATAAGGATCTTAACTTCAACTATTCAGTGTATATAGATATTATGTATATTAACGGCAGCCTAGTATTATATATAATTAATAAGGCAACCCGCTATTAAGCTACCTATTAGTTGCAAAATATATCTATAAAGTATACTTGGGATATTTTACAGACCTGCTGGATTGATACGTACGTTAGACCTCCTAAGTATATCACCCACAACGCCGGTAGGAACTTCATCAGCAAGGAATTCCAGTAGTATACTACGGCCATGGCTATATCAATAAAAGCCGTTCCAGTTAAGGCGCATTGGTCCGTTGGGCTTATTAAGCGAGCTTACCTAGCCCTATAGAGAGCTTACCAGATTATTATGGATGAGTATAAGGATATTTAAAAGGAACTAGCTCTACAGATAGCTGTAAAAGCTGTTAACGACACTGCTGGCCCAGATGGACTAGTACCTACCCTTTTAGTCTACGGAGCTTACCTAAGGATAAGTAACCTAAATCCTCCTGCCCCGTTTATTATAGAACAAGCAGCTGTAATACGGAAGGTAATAGCCGAGATAGTTAAGCTACGGGCTAAATAAGCTGTTAATAACGCCCTACACTACTGTAACGGACCCAATATAACCCTAGTATACGACCTCCCGCTTAACTCTAAAGTTCTTATATAGCGTAAAAGCGGCAAGTGGACCGGACCCTACTGTTTACTGGCTGTAGAAAATAAGACGTGCTGTGTATAACTTCCTAGCGGCCCAACTAGCTTTAGGAGCACGTCTATAAAACCCTACTTTCGGCCTAAAGACACCTATAACGTTGAGCTAGATAAACTAGAAGCAACTACTAAGCTAGATAAACTAGAGGTAACCACTAAACTAGATAAACTAGAAGCGACTGCCAAACCAGATAAGCTAGAAGCACCCTTACCTACTCTAAAAGTCCTCCAGAAACCTACTAAACCCGCTATACCTACTATAAAGCGTAGTTGAGGACGCCCCCAAAAGCACCCTATAACTAAGAATACTATAACAGAGACTTACCTAACCTCCGTAGGAATATCCGCAAGGCAATCTCTGCCTACGGATATATTAGTTCTAGTATAGGAAACCCCCTTTACGGACTCACAATATAAAGAGATTAACGGACTACTTAAAAAGGGCGTCTTTGCGGTTATAACGGAGAAAGATATTCCGTAAGGCGTCCGTATATTTAACTTACGCTTTATTAACAAAATTAAGCACCTGGGTACTAACAAAGCTTTTAAAAAATTAAGGCTTATTATATAAGCCTATAACGACTAAGGGAAGGGCTTAGTCCTTATATAATTGCCTACAATTCAACAAGTCAGCTAATGGATTATACTTGCACTTACGCCTGGACTACAGCAAAGCAAACCCATAGCTCTTTACCTACGGGATATCTCGCAAGCCTATATACAGTCTAATACCTACCTAAGTAGGGACATCTTTATATGGCCACCCCCTAAGCTTAACCTATAACCAGGAACAATCCTATGGGTTGTAAAACCTCTATACAGAGTACCAGAAGCCGGAAACCATTGGTTTAAGATATACTACTAGCACCACATTAGTAAACTTAAAATGGAATAGTTGACCTACAACCCCTGCCTCCTATACAGCCTATTAAACGGCCTTGGTATTGTTGGACTCTAAATAGACAATACCCTATTCCTAGCAGACTAGACCTTTGCGGACGCTAAAAAAACTAAACTATAAAAGGCTAAGTTCTTAGCAAAGCCGTGAGAGTAGTTAACTAAGCAGAATCTAATTAAGTTTAATAGAGGCCTAATTATATAAAAGGGCAACCTAATTAAGCTGACTTAGGAACGCTAAGCCCAAAACCTAAAGCCTGTTATAGTAAAGCCTACGGACCTTACCAGTTCCCGTGGAGAGACCTATAAGACCGTAAATATAAAGGACTAATACGCTGCACAGCGTGTAAGAGGCGCCTATATAGCCACAGTCTGCCAACCCAAATCTGCCTATAACTTGTCCTTTATGGCCTAGGCAGTAGATCCGCAAGAAGAAAATATTAAGCAGCTTAATAAGCGCATTTAATGGCAAATTAATAACGCAATAAGAGGACTTACTTTTGTACCACTAGACCTAAATTCCCTTAGTATAATGGCATTTATAGACGCCTCCTTTGCTAATAATAAAGACCTATTATTATAAATCGGCTTTGTAATTGTACTTATGGACTATAATTAGGACGCAAATATACTGTACTGGTCTTTAATTAAGTGCAAATAAGTAACCCGCAGTGTACTAGCTTCTAAGCTATATGCACTAGCCCATAGCTTTAATATAGCAGCCGCAATTAAATTAACGGTCTAGAAGATTCTATAACTGGAGCAGTTACCCCTAGTTCTATGCACTAATTTAAAGTCCCTCTACAACTGCCTAGTTAAACTAGGTACAATATAAGAGAAGAGGCTTATGGTCAACCTTATGTGCTTATGTTAGGCCTACGAACGGCGCGAGATTACAGAGGTTAAATGGATTAGCAGCGGAGACAACCCAGTAAACGCTATAACTAAGGCAAAGCCGTGTTAAGCTCTTAAAACCCTAATTAATACAAATAGGCTTAACCTAGAAGTCACAGAATGGGTAGAACGGGACTAACGGAGCACCTATAGTACGTCTATAGCCCGTTAGAAGGCCGTACGGCTCGTTATACAGTATAGGTGGAAAATGGTGGAAAGCTATAGTGGAACTTGGTGGACTTACGTGACCCGCCAAATTTTGTAGGGTAGTCGAATTAACCAATTACGATTTTCCATCCCCGGGATGGAAAATCGCCATTAGCTCGCTTAGCACTAGCGCCTTGGCGGCCCTTACGATCCGACTTATAGCTCGTCTACTGCCCGTTAAAAGGCCGTATGGTTTATTCTACGGACCGTAAGCAGAACTTACGGCCAGCTTAGGGCACCGTTTGGAAGGCAGCCTAGATGGCACCTCAGGGGAGATTTCCTATGTATTTTCTTTTGTGTTTTATAGTTCTATTAAAGCAATTACGGAGGCTGTATACAAGTGGTTTCATTTTTTAAGTACCGCCAGTGTATAATTATAGCACCTATCGTACCAACCGCGTGCCTACGCGCTTGGTACGCCAGGTACGCGTTTACGCGTTCGGTGCACTAACCACTCGCTTACGCGTCTGGTGCACTTATGAAGCACTGACTAATCAGGGGGAGGACGCATTAGTATATAGACCACGTAGTCTGCTTTATACAATTGACAGTCACCATCCAAACAAGTATACAATACTATATGTATTTCGTGCCCGTGGATACGACTCACTCGTGCTATTAAGTTAGTACGAACAACTATATTAGACTAGGACCTTTTAAAATTATATAAAGAATTTTATTGCTTATATATAAGTTAAACCTATCAGCCAAAATAAGAATTTACTCTGTATAGTATGTTGCAATGCTAGAGCTAGTATACAGAGGTGTTAAACTACTAGTTTATAAGGCAGACACGTATAGAGGATAGGAAGAAGATAAATGGTAAGTTTTAAAGATTATTAGTTATAAGGACGTAGATGGTAAAATATGGTATAAAGTAAAGTGGATAGGCTATAGTAAGACTACCTAGGAACTACTAAGCAACCTAGAGAATGCTATAGGAAAGGTATAACAGTTCACTAGCACTACGCTAAGACACGAGACCGTCGCCTAAGAGGCTCCAAAACACAATCGACGCCACCCTCGTATGTCTCGGATACGGTTAAATATTAAGTCATAGACTATGGAGTTCCGGGTCTACTTTCATGTATTTAGTTTACTTGATTTCTATAGATTTAGAATTAAGTCGTTCTTTTAATACCCACACTTGCACTGTTATAGTTATAAGTCTGGATTGCACTACCTACTAAACCAATTAATCTACTACCTTATTTATAAAGTCACTACTTCTACCACCTTTGCAAGTGTCTTAAGCTTCTTCACCTACTAAATGAATGGACGGTTGTATCTGACCGATGAATGTACCCAATAGATAAACAAACTAACGAATCAAATCAAAAGCTCGAAACGTTAAAATAAGGTTTCACCAAGACGCTAACCTAGGACCCTGCTTAACCTGTTAAATTCTAAAAATAATAATCAATACAGATGGACCTTATTTAAAATTCAACCTTATCCTTGAAAAGCCATCTGATTAGATATAATGGTTCTTTATTATTTAAGATACTGCTAAAACAAACAACGTATGGCAGTACATCAACCTATTAAAGAAGAAAGACAAGCTTCCGAAGCTAGAACCTCCAAATCGGCCTATACCAAGAGACGTGCTTTCTACTGCTACATTAATAGCCAAGCTAGATCCAAACCAACTCATTGCCTACAATTAACTATATGCGGAATACAAGGACAACCTCCACGTGCACCAGAAGCAAGAGCAAGCCATAAACAATATTAGCAATTATATTGTCCGCATAATATCAGTAGCCTACCTCCCTCTCATTAAAGACCTCGGAACAGTATACGAACGCCTTTAAGAGTTAAAGACTGTACTCACCCCTACTACCTTAGGTCAAAAGCGCGATATCCTAAATTAATACACGGCTCTTAAAGCCTATAACAAAAAGCAGAGCATTGAAAAATAGTTAAATAACTAGAGGAGCGTCTACAAGCTAGCAGAGAAATTGGAGCTTCTAGACATACAGGGATTTAGGCCCCACTATAATTTTATACAAGCTATTAAAGCCATCTCTTTTAGTTTTATAGGAGTACTAGAAGTAGACCTAATTAAGAAAGAATAAAAAGACAAAAAAGCCCCATCCATTATTAACCTTATTGAGGAATTCAAGGAGCACTATTATATACAGCAAGCATCGTCTACCTCAACTGCCAATAACTCTGCATTTGTAACCCTTTAAAACAATTCCAATTTAGACTTTAACGGCAATTCTAATTCCAACAGCAATTTAAATTCAAATTTGAGATGGAACAAGGAATGCATATACGGCATCATACATCGGTTTAACAACTGCTATTACATTACTAAGCACAAGCGCCCTTAAGGATGGAGACCAAGGGCAGACATCCAAAAGAAAGTAGATAAAGCTATCTTATCTACACCTTGGATTAAACGCATCGTCAATTAAATTCAAAAAAGAGAATAGGAAGTAAAGAAGAACAATTAGAATATAGAATCCACAATTAATTTTAATTCTAAAACCCCACCTTCTATTAAACCAACTAGCCATGCTGCCGTGTTTAGTACTAGTTAAATTCCTTTTAAACTCCAGAACACCTAGATACTTAACCCTAGTGCAGATACCCACGTCTGCAATAATAAAAAAAACTTTACCTTCTTATACCTAGTAGCAGAAGACAACTACCTAATTGCTAGCGGAAATTTCGTGAAAATTTAAGCCTATAGAACAGTAACCATTACTATTAATACACCTACTGGGAAGTCAAAAATGAAGCTATCCTATATAGCACTAGCACCTACCTTTTTTACAAATATTATAGCACTTTTAAGAGCTACTAATAACGACATCCATTTTAACTTAGGATAAAATGTACTATACCGTCTAGCAACTAGTAAAACAGTCTACTATGCAAAACGACTAGGGGGCCACTGGGCACTAATGCATAGAGAGCCTAAAAATACCCTAGACTTAACAACTCAATTAACCTTCTTAATAGGAAGATTTCAATTAAGCCAAATAGCCCGTAAACTAATTGGAGCCACAGCTACAAGATAGCACAAGATACTTAGCTATATAGGACTTAATACTATTACACAGCTTCCTAAGCACATTATTAGCGTAGAGCTGACCGAATTTAAAACCAATAAACAAGCACCACTTAAAATCAAATATAAAGTTTACTTATTAGCAAAGCATACGCAGCAGATCTCTTAAAGACAAGAACACGAATTTCCAGCCACTCAACCATTTAAACGGCTAGCATTTAATATTATCCACCTCGGAGTACTAGGGTATAATAGTAATAGATATATTATATATTTCTATTACACGTATTCCAAATTTAACTTTGTGTATACCGCTAAAAATAGGGACAAAGCTACTATCCTACCTACCATTCGCAAGACTCACCGCTTAATTAAGACATAATTCCACTAAGACGTTGTCTTCTTCTAAAGCGATAATGAATAAGTATTTAAACAAACGGAAGACACCCTAGATACGTGGTGTGCAGATAAAGGCATTACCTTTAAATGCCAAGCACCATACACCAAAGAATAAAATAGTGGAGTAGAATGATCTGGACGAACCCTTATAGAACAATTAAGGTCTATGCAGCTAGAAGCATCCTTACCCCTATCTCTAGAACTAGAAGCCTTCCTTGCTACTAGCTATACACTTAATCAAACACCAAATAAACAACTAGGGTGGAAAACTCCGTACAAGGTCGCCTACGGCAAGCTACTATCACTTACCCATATATACGAATACGGTTATAAGACCTATACGCTGAATAAATAAGTTAGAAAGGGAGACAAGCTAGCTCCTTATACATTAATAGGACACCTAGTCGGCTATAATTTAACAAATATTTATTAAATCTAGATTCTAAGCCTTTACAAAGTCATTTAAACTAGAGACGTCATATTTAACAAGACCTCGTTCTATAACCCCAAGGGTCAAAACATCGATTACCTACTTAGGGAAGCATTAGAAGACACTATCTAGGCAATTAGTCTACTAGAACCTCTCCACAAGGACAAATCTAAGGATAAATCTATCTTATATAGACCTACCTTAAATGCAGATCAAATAACTACATTAAATAACTTAGCAGAGCTTTCTATAAAGGACATTAAACAGCTACTAACACCTAGTAGAACGGTATCTCCGGATCTGCCAGAAATAAACACCACACTGGGAGGACTTTAAGACAATATCCTGGATATAATTAAAACAATTCCCACCTAGCCAGGTTTGCCAGAACCGTTAAATACAGCTCTACGAGCTAATAAGGTCTTGGCCGATCCTTCTGCCGACCTTATCCTACTAGAAGGTTCCAAACGAATTTAACGTTAAGCGTACGCAGCAGCACTAGCCAATATACCTACCCTATTTAGTTACTACGCTGGCTTTGCCACAGGACTAGTAAAGGACATTAACCAAACTAGATCCTCCCTGTATTAAGACAATCTTCCACCTAAACTAAGAAACCTTAAAGAGCTAAGAAAGCACCCTTTAACTACCAGCTTTTAAAAGGCCATAGAAAAAGAATACAACGACCTAAAACGCCAAGGGATATTCGAGACTGTTCTAAAGGAAGAAGCAACTAATGACTAGATCCTTCCGCTAAAATAGGTCTTTAAATACAAGTTTAACAGCGACGGCTACCTACAAAAGCTAAAAGCTTGACTATGCGTCCGTAGAGACCTACAGATTACTAAGGAAGAGACCTATACAGCAACCCTAGCTGCTCGAATATTCCGTGCCCTTATGGCTATAGCAGCTGCATTCGATTTGGAGATTCGACAGTATAACGCTATAAACGCATTTATAAACGCAAGACTAGACAAGCCAGTCTACTGTTACTGCCCAGAAGGCTTTAATCAAAACGGACATATCCTAAAGCTACTTATGGCGCTATATGGGTTGAAGGTCTCACTACTACTTTGGTATAAAGAGCTTACAAATACACTGGCCAAATTCGGATTAAAGCCTGTCCTAGGTACAAACTGCCTTTACACTAATGGACGACTTATTGTCTTCTTCTACGTAGACGATATTGCTGTTCTATTTGCCAAAAAGGACCTTTAAAGATTAGAAGAATTCGAAGCTAAACTTCTACATTAATACGAGATCCGTGCACTAGGAGACCTACAATGGTTCCTAGAAATTCAAATTAAACAAAATTATGCAAATAGAAGGCTCTAGCTCTGCCAAGATTCCTATATTGAAAAGATAGCCAGTCGATTTAATATTTAACCAGGAAGATTTCCTAAGTCACTACTTCCCGCCAAAGAACTGATTCCGTCCGACCAGTAGACAAACCCTCAAAGAACACTAGCCTATTAGCAATGGGTTGGTTCTCTTACGCACCTTGCCATATTTAGAAGACCTGATATTGCAAAGACGCATTTTAAGCTAGCCGAATTTCTTACTAATCTAAATTAAAAGCACCTTAATGCATTAAACCAAGCCATCGCCTATTGCCTTGGAACAAAATCTACAGCTATTAAATACTCTGGCGAAGTATTTAGAGCACACGTCTACTTCAGAAACCCTAAAGGAGAAGACGTTACCTTTTACGGAGCATCTAACGCAGTATTTGCGGACTATAAAGAGACTAGACGGAGCTCTTAAGGATACCTTTTTATGCTATTTAGAGGACTAATTGATTAGAAGGCAACCCTATAATAATTAGTAACTCGCTTAACTACTAAAGCGGAGCTTCTCTCCCTGTTTATGGCTGCTATTGAAATTATCTAGTGGCAGCGTTTCTTTAAGGCAATCGGTCTCAATTTAGAACGCGATTTTACCCTACTATGCGACAATATGCAGACTATACGACTCCTAAGACAGGATACACCAAAGCTTGACACCAAGCTACGACATATCAACGTCTATCAGCACTGGCTTAGACAGGAAGTCCAAGACAAAAAGATTAACGTACAATAGGTCCCTACAGACAAGATGCCTGCCGACGGCCTTACCAAGATCCTACCCCGTTAAAGGCATGAGGTATGGATAAAGCAATTAAATCTGGTGGACATTTAACATTAGATCACTGCTATAACTGACAAAAACTCTTAAGTATCACCCTATACTACTCCTAAAGTTGTATCTAAATTTCCTATTTTGGTATAGCTTCTATCTTTATTTTATTTTCTATAGCTTTAACTACACCATCAAATCTGGGGGGGTGTGTAACAGTTTACCAGCACTACGCTAAGACACGAGACCGTCGCCTAAGAGGCTCCGAGACACAATCGACGCCACCCTTGTATATCTTGGATACGGTCAAATATTAAGTCATAGACTACAGAGTTCCGGGTCTACTTTCATATATTTAGTTTACTTAATTTCCATAGATTTAGAATTAAGTCGTTCTTTTAATACCCACACTTGCACTGTTACAAAAGGTATAGGAGTATTAGAAGAAAGTAGGTTAGGGAACATTAAAAAAGGATTACTAAAGGACGAGATAATACCTAAGGGGGACCTAAGAGGAGCAACTACCATGTTACTTAGAGTTGTTTTCTTCTCTGGAAACTCTACTCGCTTATTACCTAGCTTAAATAGACCCTATTAGATAAGTTTCCACTCCTTAAAATAAACCTTCTTATAAACATATTTAAGACGTTAAAGATAAGTGTAAGCTAGACGCTAGGCTTTAAGGATATGTGTAAACTCTTTTAAGGCACATTAAACCTTAAGTAGTATAGAGGCTAGCTTACTGTTAAGCTTTATAGCGGCAGATTAAATACAAGACCCTATAATAAGTTACTTAGGGAACTTAAAGACTACTAAGAGTTATAGGACGCGTATACTTAGCGTTAAAGACAGAGCAAACGTTACAAGATAATTAAATGTTTGCTTTAGTGCACTTTAAGTAAAAGGAGGGTTATTAAAATAAGGGACTTACTAGCGCAACGTAAACTAACCCCTCTTTTGCACAATGTTACGGACGCTTTAAGTACGATGTTACAACTACTTGGAGAAGAGTCGGCGGAAGCTAGTTGGTTAATATAGGCACGGTCTAGGATGGATCCAGTGGAACCATGTAATGAGGAATAGTAACTGAGGTCACGTGGTATTAAACGTATTAACTGTGTTAAATGGAAGGAATGTTACATTTAATACAGACAACACGTACCTTATATACAAGAGAGGATTTCTTAGGAGTATGGTTGTGTATTTAAAGGACCTTAGTTCCTACTGTAGATAGTTCGCTCCTTGTAGTAAATCTTAGAATATAATTGGAGTTAATCTATTAGGTAACTACTCCACTAGTTATTATTATATTGTTGATTTTGTTTATACCTATATACCCAGCCTAATAATAGAACCCACCGTAGTCTAAGCTATAAGGTTCCGTTATATATTCACTACCAAGGTTACGGTACTAAACAGAGAGATTAAACAATATGCCACTAAGAGCAGCACTAGTTACAACGGCGTCGGTAATAGCTACAACCTCAGGGCCAGGTAATACCAGTATGGATAATAGGGATTCTTAAGTAGTTACGCGAGGTCAGTTATAGGAAATGGTTAATTACTTACAAGACAATAATAGGATACTTAAAGAACGCATTAATAGAATTAGAGCAACAAAGATTAAGTTACCTTTAATTAAATGATTCTTAGGAGAGAAGTTAAAGCTTAAGGGATTTCTTACGTAAATGCACTTTAAAGTAGTACAGGAAGGAGCGAAGTTAGCAATATTGTTAGATCAAGTAACCTATATAGGATTGTTCCTGACAGGGAGGGCACTTAAGTGGTTTAAGCTATATTTTACGGAAATATAGGCTAATGGCATAACAACTACTAACTAGGATGTACGGTATATATTTACTAGTTAAAACGGGTTCGCAGAGCGATTAACGTAAATATTTAGAGACCTAGAAGCTATAACCACAGCGGAACGAAAGCTTCAGAACTTAGTATAACGCACTTTAGCAATTAAGTATATAACACAGTTTTAAATACTAGCCATTTAGGTTAAGTGGAATAATAAGGCGCTTATAGTATAGTATAAATAGGGACTTAAGGCTAAAGTCTAGGACGCAATTATCCTAATAGAAGATGCGGATACTTTAAGGGAGTTAATAGATTAGTTAATAAAGATTAATAATAGAATCTACCAAAGGGAACAAGCTAAGAGAGGGCAAGACAGAGTTCTATAGTTATATAAGGCGTAGAATACGTAACGACAGATATAGAGTAACGACAGATATAGAGTTAAAAACTATGGAATGGTGCAGAGCTAATGGACCTAAGCGGTACTAAAGAAACCTAAAGATGGGAAAAGAAACTATAGAAACCCAGAGGTTAAGGATTAAGTAATTAAAGGACCTAGAAGCAGAGGCCAAACCAGGGATCTTAGCAGTAGAAGACGTTTAGGCGGACTCTATAATAAGAAAGATAGTTTAAAGATAGAGCTTGTATAAATTGCGGAAAATAGGGTTATTTTGCTAGAGACTATAGAGGTGGTTAAAGTAACTACGCAGTAAAGGGAACCAGACCAGCAGATAGCGCGTACATATAGAGGGATGATGGTGCACTATAAGGAACAAAAGAATGTTTAATTAACAGTTTTGCGTATTGTTACAATAACGCATGCCGAATTTATAAGGACGCTAAGTACGGCGCAAGCTATTGGCTATAGGAGCTATTGTTATCTAAGTTTAAAGGAACCAGTAAACCAGCTCACAGATTAGATATCGAAGATAATGAATTTAATAAAGACAAAGCATTTACCAATAATAAGGCAATAAAGGCAGCTTACTAAGAGCATGCAAACCTTAGAGAAGTTAAAATAGAAGTAAAGACTAAGACCATTATAAAACAGGGTTTAGTAACAGGTATAGCAACACCATTAGATACGATTTCTATCGCTTTACAAGATGATAGAAGCAACGTTTAGAAGAAACTAAGTAAGTAGACAACTGCTAGTGCTAGCTTATCACTTAATAAAGGTAAAAGGCCACAGGCTTAAGATTCTTAAGAAGAGATAAGAGAAGCTTAAGATTTTTAAAGTAAGATAAGATATACTTAAGGGCCCACAACAGACGAAAACTAATAGGAAAGGGCAGTAACTTAGTTCAATAACAAACGAATAAGTATAGAACGCAAGTTTAAGAACTATAAGTTTAGGGAACAAATAAAAACGTTAGTAATCCTAGGTAAACGTAGCGTTTAGCCTAAAGATTAAACAGTTGATACTAGGATTAAAAAATAAGACAACTATAAAGATCTAGCTGCAAGACGCAGAAAACAAGAAACTATAGATAAGTTTAGGACAAGAATTATCGCATAGTAAGAGTAGAAGCTAGATAAGAGATCAGCTATACTAGGTTATATAAGGAATAGAGTACCTATATAAAGAGTTACTAATAGGCCGAGTGCAGGGACACCTAGGGTAAAGTAGTTAGATAAACTAGAATAAGAAGAAGATCTAGATATTCTAACCAGGTTTAAAGAAAGACATACCAAAGGATATTATAATATAGTGATAATAAGGTACTTTCTAACAGATAAACCATACACACTAAACTAGTTGTATGGGAAGTGGTATAGGCAACGACATAATAATAAATAGGCAGATTTTTATATATAGCTGGACAAAAAAGTTGTCTAAGACTAACCTATTACGGAAAAACGCATAAGTTATATCAAAGGAGTATTAATTATAACGTTAAGGAACCTAGAAGAGAGGTCTAGGGACTAGAGAAGTAAGCGACAAATCTTAGTACCCGCAGCAGAGATACTAGTAGTTAGGTTAACTAGGTATAGGTTTAAACTTAAGGATAAAGACGAACTAAGAGTTAACCCAAAATATATAGCGTATTATATACTATTGTGGATAGCTTGTGTGGATAATATATGTAATATATATAGAGCACCAAAAGATAAGAACTGGAAGTACCTAGCAAGAATATATTAGGCACTAGAGGAAAAGCGGTTTAGAAATGCTAAGTATATATATAGTTGGCACCTAGTAGAAGTATAAGGTTAAGAAGACTTAATATTTTAACTAGGAAGATTCCTTATAGAAGAATGCCTAGATAGATAATAGTGGTAGAAGTGCCCAGAGAACACTTGTCTATGGTATATAGAGGAAAAGAAATAAACTAAGTATTGGCTAAAGTTAGACTAAGTATAGACAGGATCTAGCAGCTAACAGTTAAGAAAAGGGGAGGCGTATAGGACTAAAGGGAACTAGTATTAGAGCCTTAGACCCTTAAAGGAATTTAAGGATAATACCTAAATTTAAGAGCTAAGTGGCAAGATCAGCAGTTTAAAGTATTGGTAGATAGTAGAGCAACTAGGAACCACATATTACCAAAGGCAGTAGAAAGAATGGGGTTACTATACAGATAAAAGAAACACCTATATCCACTTATAACAATTTTAGGAGATTAGATAGCCTATAGAGGAGGCATTATTAATCTTAAAATAGGACCTATTTAGATAACTATTAAAGGGAGACCAGTTAAAATGTCTTTTAATATCCTACCGTTGGGACAGGACAAGGCGATACTAGGAATGCCTTGGTTATAGAAGTATAATCTAAAGATTGATTGGGTTATAGGTTAAGTTAATATTAAGGATATATAATAGTGTAAAGTGCGATAGTAAACCAAGTTGGTGTGGTACTAAGTTAGAGCGACATATAAAGAGACTAAGTGAGGCTTAAGTTATATACCAAAGAGATACCACAAGTATGGTAAAAAGTTATAGTTACCAGAAAGTAAAAAGCTATTAAAGTATACAGCTTAGGACCATAAGATAGAATTAAAAAAGGGAATAAGTCTAAAGTTCTTTCTAATCTATAAGCTTACTGAAACAGAGTTAATAGCGCTTAAGGAGTTTATCCAGGAGAACTTATAAAAGGGATATATTAGACCGTTATAGTTATTAGTAGGATATCCAGTATTGTTTATCCCAAAGAAAAACAGAAAACTTAGGATGTGTATAGACTATAGACAGTTAAACAGCATTACTAGGAAGAATAGGTATTCTTTACCCTTAATTAGCAAAATCCAAGATAGGATAGGCAACGCGAAGATCTTTATAAAGATAGATCTAAGATGGGTGTACCATTAAATCAGAATCAAGAAAGGCGATAAATGGAAGGCAGCCTTTAGGTTAAAGGAAGGACTATATAAGCTATTAGTTATACAATTTGGGCTTATAAACGCACTAGTAACGTTCTAAAAGCGAATTAATAGTGTGTTAGGAGAATACCTAGATAAATTTGTTATAGTATACTTTAACAACATTATTATCTACTTAGAAAGCGAGGAAGAGTATAAAGATCACATTAAATGGTTTTTAAAGAGACTACAAGAAGAATAGATGCTAGTAGTAATTAAGAAATACGAGTTCTTTATTAGGAAGACCAATTTTGTTAGATTTATTATTAAATTAGGCCAACTTAATATAGATCTAAAGAAGATTAAGGCTATAGTAAATTAGCAGGAACCAGAGAACGTTATATAGTTGAGATCGTTCCTAGGGTTTTGCAATTACTGTAGAAGGTTTATAGCGTAATAGTTATAGGACATTAAGCTATTTACGCAGTTAACAAAGAAAGAAGAACTATGGGTATAGGGAAAGGAGTAATAAGAGCTATTTAAAAGAATTAAAGAATTATTTACCTAGGAGCCAGTTCTTAAGATCTATTAACTAGGTCTAGAGACGGTTATAAAAATAGATATATTAGACTTTACACTAGGAGCGTACTTCCTATAGAAATATTAAGATGGATAGCACCCAGTAGCATACTATAGTTAGAAGATGATACCACCAGAGTTAAACTATAACATCTACAACAAGGAGTTGTTAGGTATAGTTACAGCATTTAAGGAATAGAGAGTATTTTTATAAAGTACTAAGAAACTATTTATGGTTAAGACAGACTATAAAAACCTTACAGGATTTCTAATAACAAAGGAACTCAACCAAAGACAGGTTAGATAGGCGGAAATGCTTATAGAGTACCATTTCGAAATTTAGTATACTAAGGGTACAGATAATATATAAGCAGACGCTCTAAGCAGAAAAGCTAAACTATAAAGTGATGAAAAGCTATTAGGAGCTTTATTGCGAAAGGATTAAGACGGATTAATTAGGTATAATTATCTAAAAATTATAGTAACTAAGAAAAGTCAGATCTATAAATTACCAGAGAGTAATTAGACATAGAAGATCTAAAAAGCATAGGTAGAGGATCCAGACTTAGAGTAATATAAAAATAGAGAAGCAACGTATGTACCTAAGCCTATTATAGAAGAGTTTGTTAAGGAATTCCATAAGGGAACGACATAAGGATATAACAGAGCTATAGGCTTAGTGTTAAGACTTTAAAAGGAGTATATTATTTAAAGAATCTAGGGACTAGCAAGATAAGTTACTAAAAAATGTCTAGATTGCTAAAGAAATAAACTAATAAGGTATAAGCCGTATAGAGGGCTACAACCTATTAAGACACCAGAAAGACTATGGGAAGTTATATTATAGGACTTTATTATTAAGTTACTAAAGTTAAGAGATTCTATTATAGGACAAGATTATAACGTGATCTTAGTAATAGTGGATAAGCTAATAAAGTGGGGATACTTTATAGCATGCACTAAAGAGATATTAGTAGAAGATGTCGCTAGAATCTATATAAAGGAAGTATTTATAAGATATAGAGCACTAGATAAGATTATATTAGACAGAGATCTAAGATTTATAGTAGTATTTTAGAAAGTATTTCTAGTAAAATAAGGAGTTTGCGTAGTAATATCTATAGCGTATTATCCGTAAACGGACGGATAAATGGAAAGACTAAACTAGACACTAGAATAGTATTTAAGGCATTATATTAATTACGCATAGAACAATTAGGTATCGTTACTACTAGTTATATAGTTTGCATATAATGCAACACCACAAGAAGGAATGGGGATATTACTATTTAAGGCAAACTACGGATACGAGCTAAGAATATCGTTATTACCACGATAAGTAAAAAAGACGAGTAGCACAGCTAAACAAAGAATAGAGACGTTAATAAATCTTTATGCAGACTTTAAAGAAACAGCTAAACTAGTATAAGAACGAATAAAAAGGTACTATAATACTAAGAGATCTAAGGGACCAGATCTTAAGGAGGGGGATAAAGTATAGCTACTATATAAAAATTTCAAGAGTTGATAACTAAGCAAGAAGTTAGACTATGTTAGACTAGGACCTTTTAAAATTAAGTAAGAAATTTTATTAGTTACATATAAGTTAAACCTACCAGCTAAAATGAAAATCTACCCTATATAATATATCGCAATACTAGAGCTAGCATATGGGAATATTAAGCCACTAGTTTACAAGACAGATATATATAAAGGACAAAAAGAAGATAAATAGCAAGTTTTAAAGATTATTAGTTATAAGAATATGGACGACGAAACATAGTATAAAGTAAAGTAGATAGGCTATAGTAAGACTACTTAGGAACCACTAAGCAACCTAAGGAACGCTATGGGAAAGGTATAGGAGTATCAGAAGAAAGTAGGTCAGGCAATAATAACAAAGAGGAGTTGCAAAAAAATAAATCGCCTAAGGGGGACCCAAGAGGAGCAATTGCCGAGCTACTTAGAGTTGTTTCCCTTATAGGGGGAGAGCCAGCCCTTTTATTACCTAGTTTATTAAGACCCTATTAAACCAGTTTTTACTCCTTAGAACGGACCTTCTTACGGATATATTTAAGACGTTAAAGACGAGTATGAGCTAAATGTTAAGCTTTAAGGACGCGTGCGGACTTTTCTAAGGCATATTAAACCTTAAGCAGCGTGGAGGCCAGCTTACTATTAAGCTTTATAGTAGTAGATTAAACATAAGACCCTATAACAAGTTACTTAGGGAACTTAAAGACTATTAAGAGTTATAGAACGTGTATACTTAGCGTTAGAGACAGAGCGAACATCATAAAACAATTAAATGTTTACTTTAGTGCACTTAGAGTAAGAGAAGGGTTGTTAAGATAAAGGACTTACTAGCGTAATACAAACTAACCCCTCTTTTGTATACCTTAAGCAAGGGATCGCCATCACTTCACTTAGCAATAGTATGGAGGAAACCGTATGAAGGCAACGCTTAACCTAGAAAAGAGAAGAAGAAGCTTTAGGTATAATAAGTAAGGATATTAACCAGATTAATTAAACAGACATTACACCTCTAGTGGACGACTTGGAGATATTAGGAATCTTTAAGGACAAAGATAAAGAGGAGGGAGATAGTATTATAGACGCTTTAAGTACAATATTACAACTACTTGGAGAAGAGTTAGTGGAAGCTAGTTAGTTAATACAGGTACGGTTTAGGATGGATCTGGTGGAACTATATAACAAGAAATAGTAACTAAGGTTATATGGTGTTAAACGTATTAACTATATTAAACAGAAGGAACGTTATATTTAATATAGATAATACGTACCTTACGTACAAGAGAGGATTTCTTAGGAGTATGGTTGTGTATTTAAAGGACCTTAGTCCCTACTGTAGATAGTTCGCTCCTTATAGTAAATCTTAGAATATAATTAGAGTTAATCTATTAGGCAACCACTCCACCAGTTATTATTATATTGTTGATTTTGTTTATACCTATATACCTAGCCTAATAACAGAACCTACTGTAGTCTAAGCTATAAGGTTCCATTACACACAACAAGAGTAAGGGATTGCTATTACTTTACTAAGCAATAGTATTAAGGAGATAGTATATAGGCGACGCTTAACCTAAGAAAGAGAAGAAGAAGCTTTAGGTATAATAAGTAAAGATATTAACTAGATTAATTAAACGGACATTATACCTTTAGTGGATAACTTAGAGATGTTAGGAATCTTTAAGGATAAAGATAAAGAGAAGGGAGATAGTGTTATAGACAGCTTAAGTATAATGTTATAACTACTTTATTGGCAAAATATGGTACCCTTTCAATGGCCTCAATGGTTGGTGGTTGACGCAATTGGTGCGCAGTTGAGGTTATTTAGTAACTTGACCGACTAGCCTATATCGTGTTTTTTTAATACGCAGCCTACGCGTAGTTTATGCGTAACCTGCTAGTAATCTACGTATTTAGTAACTATAATTATATTTACCTCTTTTATACTAATAATATATTTTAAATAAATAAAAGCTACTTTAAAGCTATTTATAAGGCTAGTAAAATAAATAATATTATTTTAGATAATTTAATATAATATAGCAATGGTTCTCTTCTATCTATTTACCTATTAACTTACCTACCTGCCTACATCACCTACCTGTCTGTATTGCCTACCTATTTATATCTGCCTACCTGTCTATATCTACCTACCCATTAATATCTGCCTACCTATCTGTATCTGCTTGCCTGTCTGTATCTACTTACCTATTTATATTGCCTACCTATCTATATTACCTACCTATCTGCATTGCCTACCTATTTATATTGCCTACCTGTTTATATCTGCCTACCTGTCTATATCTACCTACCCGTTAGCATCTGCCTACCTGTCTGTATCTACTTGCCTATTTATATCTACTTACCTATCTATATTGCCTACCTGTCTACATTGCCTACCTATCTGCATCGCTTACCTATTTGCATCTGCCTACCTGTCTATATCTACCTACTTGTTAGCATCTACCTACCTATCTACATCTGCTTGCCTATCTGTATCTACTTACCTGTCTGCATCTGCTTGCCTATCTATATCTGCTTACCTATCTGTATCTGCCTACCCATCAGCATCTCCCTATTTATGCCTACCTGTCTGTGCTACCTTGATTCGATCAATTAATCAAATCATTTATAGTGCTTGCTGGCTAGTCGTTGTTGTCTAGCTCTGGCGACGGTCGTCTGGTTCTAGTAATGGTCGTCTAGCTCTGGCGACAGTCGTCTAGTTCTGGCGACGGTTATCTAGTTCTGGTAACGGTCGTCTGGTTCTGGCGACGGTCGTCTGGTTCTAGCGACGGTCGTCTGGTTCTGGCGACGGTCGTCTAGCTCTGGCGACGGTCGTCTGGTTCTAGCGACGGTCGTCTAGCTCTGGCGACAGTCGTCTGGTTCTGGCGACGGTCGTCTGGCTCTGGCGACGGTCGTCTGGTTTTGGCGACAGTCGTCTGACTCTGGAGACGGTCGTCTGGTTCTGGCGACGGTCGTCTGGCTCTAGCGACGGTCGTCTGGTTCTAGCGACAGTTGTCTGGCTCTGGCGATAGTCGTCTGGTTCTGGTAACGGTCGTCTGGTTCTAGCGATAGTCATCTAGTTCTAGCAACGGTCCTCTGCTGGCTGCCGTTCTAGTGCCTCCCTAG
>Ga0307507_10003459_pt1 | contig 30589 bp, 13 predicted proteins | sample 7_EM_MG_FD_207223 | JGI IMG/M metagenome (GOLD analysis project Ga0307507, IMG submission 207223) | Populus trichocarpa ectomycorrhiza microbial communities from riparian zone in the Pacific Northwest, United States - 7_EM | ecosystem: Host-associated > Plants > Roots > Unclassified | place... | reverse complement strand
TATATTACGGTAGATGGTTTTCCAGTACTCTTTTATACTCTACTTTGGCTCCTTTCTCTCCCTTACTATTGTCTTTACTGGCCTCTTACGCGTCTCCCTTCCTCCTCTATATAGGCCTAGGCCCTAGCGCCGTACTATTTTTCTTCTACTTTCTCTATCTGTTTTCCTAATATATCTTCCCTATTTTAGGGTTATTAGTTCATTCTCCTATAGGGCACCCTAGGGTCCCTCTATAGTTTGTTTAGGCGTGTCTTAATATACTTTATAACGTTAAAGTTGCGTTCCTTTTACACCCTTTACATTACATCGGCTTCAATATATAGTTATATAGGGGGAATATTGGCTTCTTTCTTAAGTAGTGCTATGGCCGTTCGCTTATACCCGCCTGTTATACTCCTAAGGCAGGCTATTTAGACCTTTTAGAGTGGTTTAAGGAGTAATTTAGGGGGGCCTTTCTTAGTTTCTCTAGTAGCCTAAATACTAGATCTATACGTTATGGTTAGCCGGACAACTACTATATATAGTAGGCGTGACCTCTGGAAGCATGGACCCTATATAGAATTAACGATCCTAGACATAGCGATATACTATACTTAGCCCTTACGGGCCGCTTACGCCGCATATACGCTCTATTGGAGCTTACTATCTACCTACACTTCTAATACCCTTAGGCCTTAAACCAGTTGACCCCTAAAGCCTTAGATATAGATTATATGCTAAAGATCTGCAGATTGGTTACGTTTTCTTATAAAATAGATTAGCTGGTATTTCTCTAGTAAGAATTAGACTCTATGTCATCTTGCCTATTTTATATAGGTGTTATAGGCTTTCTCTAGTGTCCTATAGTTCTCTACGGCTGTTGGCCCATATATAATTAGGTTTATGTTATTAACAAAGCCTATCCCCTAGGTCGCCCCTTTTTTAAAGGTATCAAGCAGGTTGCTTATAAAGAAGAGAAAGAGTATAGGCGATAGAGGTAATCCTTATAGTATTCCTATTACGACTGCAATAGGGGGGCTCTAGTATCTGCTAAAGACTAGTAATATTTCTTTCTAGCCTATAAATCCTTAAATAAATTAAATAATCCATTCTAGGAAGCCCTTTGCCCTAAGGATATATAGGAGACGCTTATAGGGTATATTATTATAGGCGCCGCTAATATCTAGGCTAAGCATTAATACTATAAAGTCCTTTCGTATAGCCCATGCAGTTTTAATAGTAGTAGCGAGTAGTATAAGTGCTAATAGCGTTAAGCGATTCTTTCTTGCCCCTATTTGGCTTTGTAGTAGTAGGGCGTATTTCTCTACCGTATCTACTATATAGTCCGCTATAACCTTTTCTAAGATCTTGCTTAGGGTATTTTCTAAGGCAATAGGGCGGTAGCTTTCTGGGATTAAGTAGTCTACTTTACCTTCTTTTTGTAAGACAACCGTCATTATAGATCTTCTAAGTCGCGGGTAGTAGCCTATTATAAAGTGATGATGGTTCTGGAAGAGTCCTCTATATACATCTACACGCGTTTCCTGCTTACATAAGCAGACTCCCTTTTCCCATTCGGTCTCCGCGGCAACCACTTTAGTATCTATAGTAGTCACCCCGGACCCCATAGATATAGGCCTATATTAAGGCCTATATTCCTCGTAGTTAGATTCCATAGCTTTATTCATTCTTTTATCCTTAGATCCAGTTCATTAGGTTATAAGCACTCGTTGCTACCAAGCTGCAATATTAGAAGATTAACACCTTACTATAGGTTGCATTAAGGGTTACCACACCCGTGCTAGGTTATATCTTACTGCTCTATATTTAACGCCTTACCAAAGGCCGCATTAAAGGTTACCACACCTACGTACAAAGTTATTTTTTATTATCAAATTTACGCGTCAAATTCGTTTGTTTACATATCAAATCCTTTTATTTTCGCGTCACTATGGGTAAAGACTATCCAGGCATTCAACGCCTTAAGAAAGATGGTTTAAATTGGCACCAATATTAGACCCAGCTTAGCACGTACCTACGTAGTAAGGGCCTTCTGCACATTATTTAAGAAGATGCGGCCCTACTTTACCCAAAGCTCTAGGAAGAAAAACCTACAATATCTATCAATTAAGTACCAAAGGACGCTAAAAAGGAGGAGCGAGACAAGATCCTTAAGAGGTCTCAAATCATTGCGGATACTAATAACTTAATTCGCTTAACTAACAAGGCACTCTCCAATAAGTACAATAAGAAGTTCAATCAGTACAGTAAGGAAGACGGCAAAGTCTGTTTAGTCATCCTTGGTATAATTAATAATAAGATCCTTACTGCTTTAGAGCATAAGCAGTTAGTAAAGGACTATATTAATCACCTTAAGCAGTCGTTTGAGGCCCATAGCTTAATCCATAAGGCCAATATATAGGAGACTTTTATCAAGCTCCGCTTTTAATTAGACTAAGCAGTTACTACTTTCTTAAGCTATTATTAAGAAGTGGTTTAAGGAGTTAAGCAGGTAAAGCTTGCCCTAGATAACAAGATCATCAACTATTAATTTATCAACGCTGTTAATGAACACTTCCCTATATGGGCTCAAATCCAGCGTAATAAGATCCGCAACGGCTACACAATTTTACTACTCTAATTAATCACTAACCTTACCAATAAGGCTTAGCGGAAGGACTCACTCAAGAGCTTCGCCTCGGTCAATAAGCCACCAGGTAACTCACGTTCAAATAAACAGTCCGGTTAAGGACGCGGTAACGGTCGTGGTCGCGGCAATAGCCGCGGCAGAGGTAATAGAGGAGCCGGCTATAGTACCTTATTAGGCAATTAAGGCCCTACTAAGGATGCTTTAAATAAGTATAGATAGTGCAAGCTAGGTCATCTAGGTAGCAAGAAAGGCTGCTAGATAAAGCACGCCCACCTAAGACCCGAATGGTGGAGACCTAGAGAAAGGCGACCTCAGCGCTTAGGTGACGGAACAGCCTTAAATACAAATAAGGCCTCCAAGGGGACATCTAATTAATCCTCTCAAGCTACCAATTCAGCAACCAGATTAATCTTTGCTATATAGGTCATTGGGCTAGCAGCTATAGCCTTAGGGACGAATATTAAGGACTCCTAGATAGCCGACAGTTGCTCAAATATTTATATAAGCAACAATATTAGGAAGTTCATATAGTACGAGAAAATTAAACCTATCCAAATCCAGACAGGAGGAGGCCTAATAGAGGCCATTAGCATTAGATTAGTTAAGCTTATAGTTGCCCAAACTAACCACTTAGCATATATAATTACGTTTACTAAAGTGTATCACTGTCCTAACTTCTTTACGAATGTCGTCTCACTTAGTGTTCTACAAGGGAAGGGAGCCTTTTTTAACGGTCTCCACAATACAATTAACTTCGTTAAAGATTGGGCAGAAATAGCCTACGTCCTATATATTAACGGACTCAATACATTCATACTAGTAGACAACCCTACGGAGGTTCCTTTTATAATGGCTCTAGCTACCGCACAATCGCGCCTTTATAAGAAAGGCGTGCTTGCCAAAGCTACTATGGAGACTTAGTATAAGAGATTACAATACCTTCCTCCTAATTAGATACGTTAACTAGCCAGAAGTATAAAGGGGATTATAGTTATTAAGGATAAGCTATTTCACTGCAAGGACTGTTACCTTAGAAAGGCCAAGAAGCAAATATTAAGACGCCCTTAATAACGCAGTAATCGCATATTTAAAAAGGTGCATGTCAATATGGTTAGGCCATTAAAACACAAAGGCCTCCACGGTAAGAAGTACTAGGTACTATTCACTAATAACCGAATACGCTTTAGATGGATCTACTGTATATCAAATAGAGGCTCCGCGGCCTCTACCTTAAAGTAGTTCATCTGTATAATCAAGACTTAAACAGGGGTAACAATTGGTTGCTTTAAATTAGATGGAGCTGCTAAGTGGTTTAGTAAGGACATAACCAATTTCTTTAAGGACGAAGGTATACTTACTAAGGCCTCTACCCCATATACCGCACACCAGAATGGAATAGCAGAGAGGGCCAACCACCTAGTTAAAGAAAGGGTTAGGGTAATATTAATTAAGACTTAATTACCACCAAAGCTCTAGCCTAAAGTCGCCAAGGCAGCCGTACACGGGCTCAATATATTGCCTACATTAGTCAATAAGGACAAGGCTCCGCCCGCTTAAGCAATAGCTCTCGCCCTAGGTAACACCAATTCTACAATCACATACGCCAACTGGAAGATCTATGGCTGTCCCGCCTATATCCTTATTAATAAAAAGGACCCTTAGCGGCAATGGGGTAATAAGTTCGTTGCAAGAGCTCAGAAAGGACAATTGGTTGGCTACAAAGGCTTATATATATATTACGTCTATCTACCTTACAAGAACAGGGTCATTTGATCAAGCAGCGTTACCTTTAACAAATTAGGAACCTTTCTCACTACACCAATTAGTGAAGAAGAAGGTGGCGACAACAATATCTACTAGATACCACTCAAGGAACTTCCTACCAAAGATACTATACCAGAGGTCTCTCAGTCACTATAGGAGGCAGATAAGGTCTCTTAGGCCTTGCAGTTAAGGGGTAACTTTTAGTCAGGGGGTGCCTCTAGCGATCACAATATCGCACCACAGCTTAATCAACCTCCTCTTACTAACAACGAACAGGCAGATCTTGACTAATAAGAGCTTCCTAATCTAGGCAGAGTTGCCAACAATCAAGCGATTTGGCCGATTTGATTTGATTTAATTGCTTAATCAGCAAATCAAATAAACAAATTAAAGCTCTAGAAAATATCAAATCAAACAAATCTAAAGCCCTAGATTTATTTGATTTGTTTGCCATTTTATATAGTGCTAAGGTAGGTAAGAAAAGGTGGTGATATCAGTCCTGGTATTAACTTTTAGGGCACCCCAGAGCGGAACAACAATCCCCCTCCATCAAAATTGTCCCTAATTAACATCCTCAACAACCACCTCTCTATAAGATTATTACTAAAAGCCTTATCATTGGTAAAATTTAACCTCAGCCCTTCTTCCAGTATGACCGGCGACCTTACCAAAGATAATCTGCGCGCGATTACAACGCCTACTAGTACCATCGCCCTTAGTATCGCGCCCTCAGTCTCCTCCGCTCCAGTAGACCTGGATAACATACCTAATAACGGCACGTATTTTAACAGGATTAACTTCCAACGCCTTCACAACTTCCAAAAGCCTTCTTCTAATCTTCAAGGCAAGCCTAGTTGGATCTAGAAGTACGGCTATCAAATTCAGCACCATCAAACAAAGCAGGAATATTTTCTCTGCCGATACTGTCATTTGCACCATATATCAACTAGCCTCTATCAAACCACTTTTGCCACAAGCAGTGCAATCAATCACTTAAAGAAGGATACAATTGGGCACGGGTATACCAAAGAAGGACCTATTATTGCTGCTCAATCAATTGCAAAGAAACAAAAACTAATTGAGATGCTACAGTCCTCACACAACGTTCCTCAGGCGATCGCAAATGATATTATCGGCAGCTTTAATATAAAGAAGTTTAGGAACGCGGTAATTAACTAGATCACCAAAAGCAATCAAGCACTACAAGAAATAGAGAATCCTGCCTTCCAAACGATAATCGGCGCTGCCAGCGAAGAAGCCCTTACCGTGCTTTAGAAGTCCCGTACCTCAGTACATAATCACATCCTTACCGACTTTAAAGCCTTCCTTCCTGCTATTCGAATAAAACTCCAAGGTGCTATAACAAAGATACACTTATCGTTTAATGGCTAAACAACTCGGAACAATCGCTACGCCCTTACTGGCGTGTATACACACTATCTAGATAAGAACGGCCATATAGTAGATCACATACTAGCCCTCCCGGAACAGCTTGGCAAGCACTCTAGCATTAATTACACAGCGGTAATAAACAATATCCTAAAGCAATTCAGTATAACGAGTAAACGCCTAGGCTTCTTTATTACTGATAACGCCTCAAACAACGATACTGCTATACAAGAGCTTTCTACCACATACGAGTTTAATAAGAAGTCTAAACAGATCCAGTATTCCGGCCATATACTTAATCGCGTGGCACAATCAATTTTATTTAGTAAGGATAAGAAGGCCTTTAAAAATAATCAAAAGAACTTACCAGTAAGTAGATATTAACCTCTATTACCTAAATAACCTTACTGACGCTTCCTGCAGGATAAAGAGCGGTTCCTTAAGGAGTGGCGCCAGGAGGGTCCTTTAGGCACTCTATACGATCTCATACACGCCATTAGTACTCCTCAGCTCCATCAACTATTCGAACAGTATCAAGCTAAGGATAATAAACAGCTACCAGTCAAAGGCTTTACTCCCAAGCAGTTAATTAAGCCAGTGAAAACGCGGTGGAACAGTTATCTTAATACCTTTATTCAAGCGGTAGAACTTCGTCAGCCGCTTGATTTAATCGCCCACTATATAATTAATAAATATAACACTGAAGCCGTATCAGCTTGGGTATGAAATAAACCTCTCCCTTCCTCACGGAGCTTTATATTAAACGGCGGTTTAAACGATTATGATTAGAGCGTCATTAACAGTTATATCATAATCCTTCAACCGCTTAAGGAGGCTACAAAGCTGCTAGAAGGCCGTAGTAAATTGGGCAGGAATGGAGCTATTTAGGAGGTTCTTCCAACGCTTAAATAGCTACTCAAACTGTTTGAAGAAATAAAGGATTGTGTAAGGGAAGCTCTAGTTAAGGATCACGAATACTAGGAGGCCTTAGAGGATCACTATCAAACTAATATAAATAGTGGCTGGCTAAAGCTTTAAAAGTACTATAAGCTACTTGACGAAACGCTAGTATATTATGCTGCAGTTATCCTTTATCCTCACCTTAAGAACTACTGTAAGAACGCCTGGGTTGAACACCCCGAATGGCTGGAGTAGAATAAGGATCGGTTCTTAAAGCTTTGGCAGCAGTATAAGTAGCGGCCCTTACCGCAATCAACACCTTGTACTCCTGCGGAACCTCTCCTTTCTGTACACGCGCGTTTTAGTAGGGACGATTATATTAAGGCTATTGCTGCGGGTACTTAATTAACACACAATCTTCCTAGCGATGAATATGAGAGGTGGAAGCTTCTTAATTAACTTAATAGCAGTTACCCGCTTATAAATAGCCCCATTAAGTACTGGCTATGTTATCGCACTGAGTTTCCTCGCCTTAGCCAGCTGGCGCTTAATATCCTTACTATACCAGCTACCAGCTGCGATTGTGAGAGGATATTCAGTGAACTTGGTAATATAATATCATCGCGCCGCTTAAAGTTAAAGCTAGTAATAATAGCAGCGCTTTAATCATGCCAAAGCTTTAATCGTCTTAGCCTTTAAAAGCGCGCCTAATTAAGTAGTAAGATTACCTTATTCTTAGTAAAGTTATAGTAATGATTTAACGTTTAGTAGTATTATCCAAAGCACCTTCTCCCTCCTCCGCATCTATCATTTCAACGCCTAGCCAATCACAAGCGTCATCGCCTTAGTCCCTTTGACCACCTCCGAACGATTGGGCGACCTTATATTAATACTAGTAATGATATTGGGCAGGAGGGCGATTAGGGAGAGACAATTTAGGCAGAATTTAGGGCGCCTGGATAAGGCTATATTAAACTCCACTATGCCAAGACTTTAATATACTAGATAGCAAATTAAACATAAATCAAATCAAATAAATTGGGCCTCTGATTATATAACAAATTAAATAAATTAAATCAGGTGCTAAAAAACCTCAAATCAAACAAACCGAAGGCCTTATATTTGTTTGATTTATTTGTTGGCTACTCTGAATCTAGGAGGATACCTCTATTAGAAAGGGACTCCCCTAAGGGACATCTACTAGGAGGATCTGGAACAGATTCTAACTAAGTATTTAGAAAAGGACAATAAACCTATAGCAAATACTTATACACAGTCAAAGCCACGGCTTAACTATAGCGTACTCCATAAAACTGGAAGGAAGGAGCTAGCCACAAAGGCCACCTACCTTACCCCATCCTTTGCATACACGTTCGTAAGTGCTCTATCGCAGCCTTAATGGACAAGAACAACCAAGGGACTACCTCTAGAGCCTCGCAACTAGAAGAAAGCCATAAATTCAATATTTAAGAAGGAGTAAAAGGCTGCAGCGGATAAGAAATGGAGTCTCAAATAGTTAATATCTTATTTAAGATTATCAAACTTCCGCCTAGAGCTAAGGCTCTACCCGTTAAGTGGGTCTTTATATACAAATTCAACAAGAACAACGTCCTATTTAGATAGAAAGCACGGCTGGTATTATGCGGTAATAAGCAGCGCCCAGGAATTGACTATAGCGACATATTTACAGGCGTCATTCGACCTAGTATATTTAAGCTACTAATAGCCCTAGTTGCCGTATATAATCTAGAGTGCGAGCACTTAGACATAATCACGGCCTTCCTTAATAGGAAGCTTGACCGCAAAAACATCTACATTTAGCTGCCAGAAGGATACCGCCAGTATTAAAAGAACAGCGTTGCTCTCATAGGCCTACTACTCAAGGCTCTCTACGGTCTCAAGCAGGCGCCATATCTTTAGTATAAGGAGCTCAAGAGCTTCCTTATTACCCTCAAATATATACCAATTCCAGCTAACCCATACGTCTTCGTCAGCCAGCAAAGCGGCTAAATTATTATCATCTACATCGACGATCTTATCTTAATTAGACGAGACATACGGACCATTAAACTGCTTAAAGAAGCACTCAGGAACAAGTACAAAGTAAGAGACTTAGGCCCAATTGCGTACTACCTAGGTATTCAAATTATAAGGAACCGCTAGGCGCGATCAATTCAATTAATACAGGACGCTTATATTAGGAAGATCCTGCATACATTCCATATAGAGGACTACGCACCGGCCTCTACACCAATTCACCCCTCCGCGGTAGACTTTAAGCCACGCGAGCTTAAGGATCAAGCTCCATAGAAGCTAATAAAACGGTATTAATCGCTAATAGGCTCTGTACTTTATCCATACAATTAGACTCAGCCCAATGTGGCCTAGGCTATAGGAAAGCTCTATTAGTTCCTACACAACCCTACCAAACTATATATGGAAGCCGCGATGCAGATACTCGCCTACTATACAGGAACGATTAACCTAGGTATAGAGTTCGGCTTACCCTAAGGGCAACAGCCACCTCTAAAGGCCTTCGCCAAGGCATCAGCTACGGACCATACCACCCCTAATTGCAATAGGGAATATAGCGGAAGCTTACTAGGTGACATACCCAACCTACAGCTACACGGCTATAGCGATACAGCGTTCGCAGATACGGTTAACAGGAAGTTAACTTCTAGCTATATCTATAAGCTAGTAGGTGGCCCAGTTTCACACAAGTTAAGCAAACAGTCAATTCTTACAACCTCTACCACGGAGGCTGAGTATATAGCGATAACGCATGCGGCCAAGGAAGCCTTATGGCTCCACCAATTACTCACTAATTTGGGCTACACCGGAAAGGATCTACTACCAATATATTTATATGGCGACAATCAACCAGCCATTAGCCTTGCTAAAAGCAACAACTACCACACGCGCACTAAGCACTTTGAGCTATACTAGCACTATATTTATAACAAGGTTTAAAGCGGCGTGATCCACCTACAGCACGTTCCTACGAGTAGTATAGTAGCAGACGGTCTTACGAAGCCACTATCAACGGTTTAGTTTAGGAACTTCGTCAAGCAGCTAGGCCTCGTTTAATGCGATATAGACACTAAACCTAAGTAGGAAATTGTACACAGGTCGGCAAAACCTTAAAGGGTACGCCATTCGACGACTCTAACCAATACTAACAACTTTCAAATAGGGGATAAGAACAATGTAGAGCTTATAACAGGAGATTAATCACAGCTCAGGGAGAGGTTAAAAAGGACCCATAATACACTTGGAGGATTACAAGGTGTTCCTTTTATATATTAACAAGTTCAACACTAATTTAGAAAGGGTCTGCTTCTATTTTAGTGGAGTACTGGGGGGTGTAATAATGGTTCTGGAAGAGTCCTCCATATACATCTACACGCGTTTCCTGCTTATATAAGCAGACTCCCTTTTCCCATTCGGTCTCCGCGGCAACCACTTCGGTATCTGTAGTAGTCACCCCAGACCCCATAGATATAGGCCTATATCAAGGCCTATATTCCTCATAGTTAGATTCCATAGCTTCATTCATTCTTTTATCCTCAGATCCAGTTCATCATAAAGCATACTCTGGCTACGTCTGTAAGCTAAGGTGCTATAAGTAGTCTATAGGTCTTTAGGGCTTTGTTTAAAATCCTATCTAGTTCTAGTGCTATGTTGTTTAAGAGGCGGCTAATAGTTCTGGCCATTTCTTTAGTTGTCATGTCGCTGTTAACCCTTAGGCAAGTCACCAGTGTTTTACTAGTAATGTTACTAAGGTCTGCTAGAGCCGGTTAAGGGGAAAATCTTTCTATAAGGATCTTTACCTTCTTGTTATTATTGCTTATAGCCTATAGTTCGCCTACTCTTTGTAGGGGTGGTAGGTGTGGATCTTCTACTAGGCATCTCGCCTTTTTCTTTACCTATTTCGCTATGGTCCAAAGGCCCTTGTTATAGGGGAGACTTAGGTTAGTAGTGTGTTCGTTTATAAACTATCTCTAGTTATTCCTTGCTTCTTTTCTTAGGGTATTCTTTAGCTAGTTTCTTGTGTCTTTATATTATCTCTTATCCTTAAAATCGTGGCTACTTGTGTATTTCCTCCTTGCTCGTCATTAGCCGGCTACAAGGGCCGCGCACTATACGGACCATACGTGTCGCGTATAGGGGCCCGGTTTTAAAACCGGGTAGTGCTCTTCTAGCCCACTTTTAATTGCTACCTAGATCCTTTCTAGTCTTTAATTAATTTCCTTAGGGGTAGCTAATAAGCCTCGCTTGTTTAGTATTAGGTGGATTTCTTCTAGGTCTTAGAGTTGTTGTTTAATTATATTAAGGAAGCTATCTACGTTAAGCTTCCTTATTGCGTATCTTTTGCCATTTAGTTGCGCCTTAATGTCCAGATCTAGTTATATCTAGATAGGGATATGGTCTAAAGTAAGTGCCTATTCTTCTTTAGGGGAGCACCTTTTGAGTCTCTGGTATAGGTTTTCGTCCATAATCATAAGATTAATTGTACTTTTGGCGGTGCCCCATTGCCATATAATTGCACCTAGGGGAGTAGCTAGCTTAAGGCCCCCGTTGTCTATAGCTCTTAGTAGGCACTCTGCCTATTAATTGGCAGCAACATGGATGCCCCCCTACTGTGGGTGGTGGAGGTTTATATCTCCTAGTAGAATAGACTCTACGTGTTTAGTTTCTAGCAAGCTTATTATAGATATAATGTTCTTTGTCTATGCTACCCCTTCGACCCTAGGGTTATAGACATTAATAATTTGTACTGGTCCCCTATATGTCTGGATGGTTATAACTGCAATATCTGGGTTAACTGCCTGCCATGACCATGAGGCAAGGCTGATATTTTTGCTGATCATAAAGCATACGCGTGTGGCTGCTTTTGGTTCATACAGGAGCTAGAATCCTTGGGGGCAGTATGTCGATTGTATGTAGGTATTGTAATACAGCTCTTGTATGGCAAGAATATAGTGTTTCTCTGGGTCTAGACTGTCTAGTAGGGGCCTTGCTAGACGGTGGTTCGTATTGACTACAAGATCTATAATAAGGAATTATTAGCTACTATTAGATTTTTTAAATAATAGTAACCTAAACTAGAAGGCGCCAGATTTCTAATTAAGGTCCTTAGCAACTATAAGAATCTATAGTATTAAAGCACTATTATCTATATTATACTACCTAGATATAGATAGTTAAATAAAATGTATAAATGCTATAATGGAACAGTATATTTGGATATACATATTATATTTACAAGACGACTGGATAGACTAGCTTATATTTACTAGGTTTACTATAAATAACTCCGTCTTAGAAACTATAAAGGTCTTCCTATTCCTAGCTAACTATAGCTAGCACCTATAAATAGGTTTTAAACCCTTTAGTAATATTCCTTGCCTAGCTTATTATGCCTTATAAGTTATAGAGGCAAACAAATTTATAAAGAAGATGGAAGAACTATAAGAGTTCCTTACTAACAAAATAATATAGGCCTAATCTGTTTATAAAGCCGCAGTAAATAAGAATTAAACCCTAGCACTAGCCTACTAAATTAGTAACTTTATATAGCTAGATATAAGAAACCTAAATATAAAATAACCTTCTAAGAAACTTAATTGGAAGAACGCTGGCCCTTATAAGGTTAAAAAGGTTATCTTTCCTTATGCCTACTAACTAAAGCTCCCTAATATGGTTAAAATCCACCCTATATTCTATATGTCAGTTCTCTGCCCTACTGCCCCTATATTAGATACCCTGCCTAAATAGATCTAGGACCCTCCCCTATTAGTTAAAGTAGATAGTAAGGATAAGTACTTTATTGAAAAAGTTAATAATATTAAGTATAATAAACGGAAACGTAAATATATATACCTTATAAAATGGAGAGGCTTTATTAAGCCTATATAGGAACCTATTAACTTTATAGGACTTATATAAGCCATAGAAGACTTCTACAAACTCTACCTAAAATTACTACAGCCCTATTTCACAGAAGCTTAAGTTTAAAGGGGGGGGGTACTATTACGGGACACCTCTATAATATCTTACGCATATTTACCTATTTCTACTAACGTAGTAAAAAGAGACTAACTGTAAAATGGTAATCTAATAGCAATCTACGGCAATCTAACGGCAATCTAATAGCAATTTGCCGCATTCTACTATATTTTATCAAGTCTACCAAATCCTACTAAGTTCTACCAGGACCGCTACTCAAATCCTATTATGCTCCATATATATATTAACTAAGCAACCAAATTTATAATATATACCCTTTCTTCCCGTTTCCTTACCTTTTCTCCTTATATAATATCTTAAATTTATTACGCAGTTTATATACATAACTTATTAATATCTACTTTGCTATATATTATTACTGCTTATGCTCGCTCTATAACAGATTTCTTAGGGTACACTTTATATAGAGTTATTTAAGAGTTACTAGGTATTAGAGTTTGCCTAAAAGGACTCTAGGCTCATTATTTTTCTATTTATAGTCTATAATGGTAAGCTAAACTTGTATTTTATTCTTAACACCATATTGTAGAGCCGCTAACGTTATATATCGCTAGGTCAATTATATATTATAAAGTACTAAAAGAAGCCCTTTTTAACCGCTATAGGCTATATATAAATTAAGATGGTGTTTACAAGGAAGCTAGGAAGCTTTTAGATATACTAGTGTATATAGACGAGTATAATCTATATATATGCGGTGTTGATGTCGCAGACTAGCTGCGGTTCTACTATAATACCTAGAGGATCCATTTAAAGACCTAGAGGCCGCTATTTTCATTCCTTCTTAATATGACTATTGGAAACTGCTACCTCCTCTTGTCCTATAAGCCGATACCTAGCGTAAGAGGCACCTAAAAAAACACCCATTGTCAATTCTAGAAGGACCTCTTTAAAGCGCTTTTAAAAGCCTTAACCTGTCCTACAGCCCTATAGGGTAATAGAGTAGATAAAAGGAAGGCTATAGATGAGATTATTTGACAGCTAGTAAGAGAGCATAAGCTTATAAAGCTGTGGCCAAGAATTAAGCAGAAAAACTGCTCTTGGTGTATTAAGGAGGGCGGGACAGCTAATTAGAGACTGGCAGTAAGGAAGCCTCTGGTGGACCTCTCTATTAACACCATGAGAACCTTATGAGAGAATAATATGGGTTGGAAGAGGCCTAAGAGGCCGTTAAGGACAAACTACGGCTGTTTGGTGTGTAGGATTCCGTTCTGTGCGAATGGCGATTGTTGGAGCACTTATATGGCCAAGCTTAACTCTAAGGACTAGCCCCATAGCTCTATATAGATATATTGAATAGCTTTAGCTTTGTGTAGTTCTTATTATGAGCCAGTTGAACGCGCGCTCAACGCGCGCCTCTTATTGGCCAAGCCCTTATTGATACGTAGGACGCAAACCAACGTGCGAAGGGATAGAGGTATTATAAAGCCCAGTTATTTAATTGCTTAATATATTAACTAAGACTTACTATAAAGAGAGAAACTATCCAGGAAGGGACCAAGAGTCCTTAAATATAATTTTAAACATTTAAGAAATACTTTTATATATTATAATTATCTGCATTGCCCCTATCGAAACAATTGATTTTGACAGTCAGTATCTCGCCGTTATTTACGCAGGCATTACTTAATTCATTTATATTAAAGCGAAATTCTTTAAGTAAATCAGGTTTCCATTTCGTCATCATCATATGTTGAAATGCCGTTTTGGGGTGTTGGTGCAGAGTCATCGCTACAGCAGTAAGTGTGCTGAAGTCTCTGTTCAAAAGGAGTGCTCAATTCGTTGGTTTGGCAAAAGCCAATCCGATAAGATTGCTTCTTAAAAAATATAGAGGATCTTATGGTGAGTTATAACTGCTCTAGCTGTTGCTTATGCGGCAACTACAATTTAGACAGGGCTGACAACATGTTTTTAGACGGGAAGGAATAGACACCGCCATGGCCCTAGTCGAAACCCGTTCATGCAAGATGCCAATCATCTTCTAACTCATCCTGCTTTGTCACTTCTCGCTCAAGTCACCACAGTCATACGCTATCAACAGCACTTCCTTTGTTGACCATTGATACACAATAGCCAACTGTTCTATGAGCACAAACCCAGTCATTGTTAGTATTTCTTAACAGTTGCCATGGCACGATCTATATCAGCTGCGATGTTCCTAGAAGGGTAAATACTCTGTCCAACCTTCTGGGAATCCTGCATTTGCTGATGTTTTATTAGGCTCGTTTCTAATCAACTGCCGACGACCCCAAAACATACCCGTGAGCCCACATCATACCGACTTAGATTGGCTTGAGCGCTGTAATCGACCTCTCGACTCACCCCTAGCGTACATGCTACCTATGCTCGCCAATAAATTCTTCGCTGCACTCACTCTCCGCTTCACTCTCTTCGGCGCTACGAAGCACGCCCGCGACGGCTATAGCGTCCGCAACGCGATGTGGGCCGCCCTCGAAGCGTTTGATCAGTTCCAGAATCCCGTATCTTGGTCTCAGGAGTGCGTGGATATCAATAGGACCGCCTACGCAACGCAGCGCAGGGCGGGCAACGAGAGAATGGGAAGGAAGTGTCAACTCTAATCCGGGCATATCATTTATCGTTACAAGATGGAGACTACTGGCACTCTAGGTGGAACTACGAAAAAGCAGTGCTGGAGCTTGAGTATCTAGGTACCTAAGAAGAATCGGAAGAATTTGATGAGTTTTTAAGGAATGCAGCGGATTATCCCTTAACCCGTCAGCGCCCCTCTGTTATCGATAAAGATTTGCTATTATTGTTGATTGGGTGTTTTGTATTTACCCAACCTCTCCTATTGGCCTAATTCTTACGGATAAGAGAAGGACCAATTTTGACAGGTTAAGGGATACGTCGACCAGGGCTCCAAATATGATCAAAGAACTTCTGAGGTATATTGACTAAAAAAATTTATCTTTTAAAAGTTCCATCTCACCTGGAGTATGTATATCAAGATAGGCTGTGGTTATACCCGAGAATCGTTTTCAATAAATCAGATGATGAGGCCCAAAGGAATCTTAGAAAACACTGGGGTATTTCTAATGGTCTTTTTTGATTGAGTTCGAACGCCTTTCCGTTCCCAGACGGCCAAGTATCCTGCAGTGCTCTAAAACCCAAACTTTGACTTCACAGCTGTAACAGATTAGCCGAAGTATTTTCCGTTGAGGTTGAACTTACCGCCCATAACTAAATTCTTCTTCTGCTTTTGAACAAATTTGCCTACCTCATCCGCCCACCCAGCGCTATTACTCTCCAATTTGTCCATCGAATCTCCCATGATTCCAAGTTTCTCAGTGCGTTCGTTGAGTTGCCTCTGCATGTAAGCCCAGTAACCTTCATCTTGACCAGCTGCTGACGATCCGGATGCTACTCCGGCAGTTCGGCTTTCTGCTCTGCGCTGTTGCTCATCCGCACGTGCTTGCATAATCATTCGCTTGGAAGGTGGCCGATCGGGTCCACCAACTAATTGAAGTGGTCAGCTTGATGATAGTAATGGATATCACCACACGAGACATACTGAGGATGTCCATGTCCGATGGTGTGATATACTGAGTGCCAGAGATCCACTGTAAATTTGATATCGTGGGTCTTGGTGGAATGATGAGTTCTGGGTTAAGCAAGGCATCCTTTGATCGGTTTCTATGGAAAGTCAGCGGTGTAAGATGATAGTAAAGGTAATACGTAACAAATTCTGGCCTGTGCCAAATATATTGATTAAAGCCATCTCTGAAGGGCCCTTCCATCCCAATATATCACCAGAGCTCGTGATTATCGCCTCAGAAAACCTTCGGATATCTAGAAAACTATCCACTTTAACAGATCCTATCTCCTTCAATGCAGGGATGGAGTATGCTCTCGCGCAACCGTCACCATATAATCCAAGCAAGGCATAGCCAAGCTCCTGGTACTGGACAACTGCGGCAGAATCGCATAAAAACTCGTCCCAAGTCTTCTGTGCGCCCTTATGGGAGGCTGGCTTGAATAACCTCGCCCCTGATTGGGTAACAGCTAAGATAACACCATTAACCTTGATACTGTTACGAAGATTTGCGACAGCTGCTTGGGAAGCATAAGCTGGACGGCCAGTGTCAGCGCTGAGCGGGGCAATGCGAATGATACAATCGTCTAGAGACAAAGAGCCAGCAAACTTCACTGTATACCGGCCAGATGAATCAGGAAGGAGTTTGAATGTAGCCAAGTGCCCCAGGTTAGTCCCAACATGTAATAGAATGCTCGAGTAATCTGCAACTGGTCAGACTAACCCAAGACGACAAGATTCGACTCACCATCGCCGTCGAGTGTCATTACCTGTATCGCATTAATACAGATACTTGAATAGATTCTTGGTCATGGAATACGTACGCTGAACTCAATTGCTGTCGGCCACTCGGGTTTCACAGTACTTTGACTACTATTTCTCCGGAAACTACCTCGATTTTCCTGTTTGATGAAATCCCGAATGGCAGCATTGTAGATAATGGCAGGGCCACGCAAGTCAATCACTGCCAAGCTCCCTCCTTCAAATCCAACTGCTACGAAGCCGACGTCGGAAAGTTTCAAGGCTGAAACCGGACCATTCTGCTCGTCCAATAAGGTGAAAGGTAGAAGACCCTCCGTGAGAGCAGGATCCCTTCTCTCCGTGATATTGGTAAGGGCATTTAGGGTATTTGGGCTAGGTGGTGGCGGATCTTTTCCTGCATTCTTATTGTGACCCCAGCGGAACATGACAACTTCTCCACTCTTGAGCCCAACAGCCAGTTCTCCTGCTGCACCCGCAAGAGATATTTGGACAATGTCTACATCGTCTTGCCGACCCACAGCTCGCGTAAGATCGATTTGAAGGAGGGCGTCATTCTCGATCTCATCACCGTGGCCAGCATCCCAAAGTCGCACTGTTCCATCTGCATGGGCTGTTTGGACAATGTTACGGGATTCAAATCTTTTAAGCGGATGCTTAGCTTCAGCACCACCTTTTAAGATGAGTGGGCCTTGAGCTCGTCTCTCAGTCATTCCTAGCCATCTACCTCGTTCTATGGGAGCTAGGAATGCGTGGGAGACAAAAGGATGTACGAATGTCATAGAGAGGTGTAGTTGATTTGTTGGGGAAATTGGTAATCCGCTTGGGAAGCTTAGTGTAATGACTTCTCCAGACGATAGCAAAGCTAGGATAGCTATGGGATCGTGGGCACCTGCAAAGTGTGGTGATGAACGGGGTATAAGGCAAAAATCAACAACTTCGGTACTGGGCGGTGTTGGTAGTATTCTCTGGCGCTTTGGAGACTCGAAATGATTGGTTAGTACTTGCCAAGATGATGTTGCATACACCGGAGTTCGCCCAAGTTCGAAAAAGGTGAGCCCCTTTGTTGGTAATGTCGTAGGAGCTCCACCAGCGATTATAATGCCAGTGTCATCAGGATCTTGGTTAGCACACCATGCAATCTTAAAAAGTGGCGCTTTGAAAGCAAAGGTGGTTGGAGTTGAGCCAAGGCTGGTGCTGCCAACGCCAGGTTTGTCTACGTTGGTATCCTGCAGTGTTCTGGCCATAACCACTCGGCCGTCTTTTGGATCCCAAAAAACAAGACTACCATCTTCATGTCCAGTTAAGATAAAGGTTCCGGTGGGATGCCAAACGGCTTGTGTCAATGCCGGAGTTCTCGCTATGTTGATTGCCGAAGGATCGGAGTCTCCGCCTGGAGCCCCTCTTGGCAGCTGATATTGGAAATTTTTGACCGGTTTGTTCTGCTTGAAAGAATATATGATGGCGCCATCATTATATCCTATCAGTAATGTACCGATATCTCTGGGGTGGAAGGAAAGGGCAACGATGGCCGACACCCGTGCTCGGGGATTTTGCTTTTTCCAGAAGTTGGGTATCTTAAAAGGCGCTAGGTTTTCACGATCAAGGTCGTAGGCTAGGATCTCTCCTGCAAGACCTTGTTAGCAACTTTTGCGTTTTTGGGTTGTGGATAAGCAGACCATTCTGAGTTCCCAAGAGCGCATAATCTAATGTAGGGTCGCTATGCAGCGCAGTGATCTTTGCTGGTGGAGAGTAAGAGGCTAAGAGATTTTTCGTCTCTAGAGAAAACACTGAAAGATCATTCTTTGAATCTAGGCAAAGGATCTTGTCGGCGCAAAACTGCAATACTTTTACTGAGGCTCTTCTAGGTAGAGGCAGGATTACATCGATGCGCTTCTGGCCGAAGACATATATTTGCCCGTTTCCAAACTGAGTATCATTGGTTCCTACAGCTAGAAGAGACTGTACAGGATCGTAAACTATCTGCGAAATTTGAGAGTTGATGCCAAAGCGGCTAATCTATCGAAGCGTTAGAGAGGCCAAAGCGGGGGGTCCCAGATTGCCTTACGTTGTCAATGACGAAGAGGTCAGGACCTAAACCAGTGGACAAGTCGTTCTGAACGCCTGCCTGCTTGCCACGCAAAAGATGTGCCATGTTGTTGAGAGTCGGGCATTCTTTGATGTTTGAGAACTGTTAGCCACCTGGCGGGAGCTCTGGGAGTAGACGTCAGAGGGCGGCACCCAGCGAGAGTACTCATCATCCTGCTTGGCGTATATTATAGAACGATGTTTTGGTGCCTCAGGTTTTATACAAACATTTTTGACTAGCAGAAGCTAAAATTAATCAATGCATTATTGATACAAATGGCCCACTTTAACCCCCCCTTCATGCTCACAAACTTTTTGGTTTGAGCATGGGAGTGTGTTATGGGTGAGAAAAGCACAATATTTTTTGATCCACATCGACGGTAGAAGGATGCAAAATCCCCTTCGCACTCACCCGAATGACTTGGTTAAAGAAATGAAGTAACGCCCCCAATCTTCACCTCAAGCGCCACATACGCATACACCCTTGGGATAAGCCAAGAAACAAGTTCATTCCGTCCAGAGACACCATCTATCCACCCTGTCCTTGTGTGGGTCTCGAATACCTAGACCAGAAACATGAAAACAAGATTAAGCAAAGGCACATTCTTTTCTTAAGGAAAAGCACTCCGTACTGTGGACTTCTACCGTCGACACTCAGTAGCTGTAGTTAACTAGGAAGATAAATTCAAACCATACTGCAACAAAGAATACCAATTTGGTTGATGTTACTAAACTCGGATCGCGGTGGAGGCGGGACTAGTTATCGCGGGGCGTAAATGTGTGGATGTATACATTACTGTACATCAATGGGAGCTGTCGACATTCTGTCTAACAGTTTGGCTGAAAGGAATCTGTCGACTACGCTACCATTGGGGTGCCATTAACCTGCTGCTGTCCGCCATACTGACCATTTGGTGACTGTGGTGTCCCCGAGTCCCGCCGGTTTGCATTGCCTTGGGCAGCCGTACGAACTTGAGGTTGCATAGCAAGCTGTGCACGTTGTCGGTCCATCATCAGCTGCTGCTGTTCCGTTGTCATGGAAGTATGAAAACCACTCGGTCCTAGAGCAGAGGGTGTGGCTGGTTGAGGGGTTCCGTATTGTGCAGCGCTTTGCGAGACAGGTTGATTAAAATAGCTACCGCCTCGGGCCTGGGTATTGGCGGTAGGTGTACCATATGAAGAGCGCGAGGCAGCATATGGAGTCTGGGTTGGCTGATTAGGTTGTTGACCAGCTTTGAGAGGGGATACAGTGCGCATGTGGGGGCTTTGGGAAGAGCCATAATTGTTATACATTGGCGCAACATTCTGCGGTCGTTGTTGGTAATTGGCCTGGGGCTGTTGGTATCGGTTTTGGGTTTGAGTCTGGGGTGTGGATTGGTAGTATTGAGAACCACCTATACCATAATTGCCCGGCTGTCCAGACCGCTGGTGGTAGAATTGTCCTGAATTGTTCTGACTGTATGAAGATCTTGATGTTTGCTGACCGAATGCTTGCGTCGCAGGATAGCTAGTCCTTGAGGCGCTGTTGCCGTAATTTCCCGGAGTTTGGTATGGCTGCGTTGAACTAGTCGATGAGCGTTGGTAGTGAACTGATGGGGAACGATGTGGCGCTTGCTGCTGGGGGTAATAAGACTGAGGACCTTGCGTAGACCTGGAGACCGGTGCGTGAGATGCAGGGGTTGCGCGAGGGTATTGGTTGCTAGAAGGAGGAAAATGTGAGTGCGTTCCAACCGGACCGGATCCCATTCGCACACCAGGAGTAGATCCAACGGCCGCACTCAATGCTGCAGCCTTGGCTAACCGCGATACCTGATCTTCTTCCAAGACCCCACGATAGTCTTTAGTTTCGATTAAGAGGTTACGACTGATATTCAACTCTGCAAGCTGCTCACCGTTCAACTTAGCAATAGCAAACGGAGGAAGGCTCGATATCATTAGAGATAGTTGAGATTTCAAAATGTTGTAGGTATCAATCTCGGCTGCGGACGGGCTAGACGGGCTCCCCACTAAGGAGACAAGCGACGCATTCTGGATCACCGGAGTGCGGGAATTCGTGGCCAAGGATGAGTTTCGGATTCGCTGGTGTGAGGCAAGGGTTTCTAGCATGTCAGAAATCTCCTTCAGAATTTCATCGGTGTCTTTATCGAGTCCAGAATTTGTAGAAGATTTGGTGGTGAAACCGTTCTCAGGGGGAGTAAAGTTCTCAACAGCTTCTTTGAAACCTTCCTCTTCATCTAGAATGCTTGCACCATTCATAGTAGCTGCTTTCTCGCTGTTTAAAAGGGTAGGATCTATAGCAAACGCTTCTTCAAAACGCTTTTCTCCCACTTTCTGCCACCAGACACGATTTTTGGTTTGCTCTGGGACTATCGCAGTTGCATCATCACGACTTGGGGCAAAGCTTGAGTACGCACTCCTGAACAAAGCATCCTCTTTGGCTTGCTGCAGAGCTGCGAGAGCCGCTTCGGAAGGTGCTGGGTGGGCCTCACCCGTACTTAGTGCGCGCTGTCTATTCTTCTGCTTGGCGGTTGGTGATGATGGCTCTTTGGGTAAGTCTACGCCACTATATCCCAGCCATTGACCAGTAGATAAGTTTTGTGTAGGATACATGTATGTGCCTTTACGGCTAGCCTTCGGAATCAAATCCTGAGGCACGAAACTTATAGTAGTTCCTCGTGTTGTTAATTGCTTTGCCGGCTTTGGTGGGCTTAGGTGCGGCATGTTTGCTGGAGGGGCGAACAATTCGCCAAATGTTGGACCCGTGTCTTTTCTATTCATTGCATCTTCTTCGTATATTGGGACAATCTTCGTTGTTGAAATAATGTTGGGCAAACTGGATTCACGAAGAGGAAGCGTGATTTTAATGGAGGCATCCAGTTCTGTAGATGTACAGGAGTCGTTAGATGACGGCACTCGGAACGGTTGTTGCAAACTTGAAAAGAGCTGCTTGGGACCCTGAGCACTCCCATATAGCGTTAGAACAGTCCGGCTGTCTTGGATCTCGTCTGCCATGGTATGGTCCTGCTTCGCTCCGGTTTCTCCATTGGTTGGCTTAACGTCATCAATACCGTCCTCTATTTGTTCAGTGACGTGATTTGAGGACCGTGAAATTCGCTGCGTCTCTCGAATAACTATGTTTTTCAAGGCTTTCTGGAGAGCGAGAGCGCCCGTAACGAGCCGGGTGTCTTCAAGGGAAGATTGAGAATACCGATTCGTGGAGCCATTGGCTAGGTTCTCATTGGACTTGATAGAAGAGAGAATATCTGTACTTGCGGTATCAACGTCCTCTACTAAAGCTTCTAAGGAAGAGTATGATCCATCTTGTATTCGGCTAGTGATAGTCGTTGGTTCTTCGCGTTGGGCTAGTTTAGTGCGCTTAGCCAATGGTTCTCCAGCAGGAGATCGGTTCGTTGAAGTGTTAATAGGAAGGTTAAGGATGGAAGGTTGGGTATCATGGCTACGGAGTAGTTAATATCAGTATCTGTATTAATGTTCAAATTGGTGATCGGTTGACCGGGGGTGATTGTAGGGCTAAGGATTGGTGAAGACATCACAAACCTCCTCAAAACTGCTAATATGTCTTCCAGTAGATGTTGTAAATCTTTGTCCGGACTCTTTGCTGGCTCGTCTGCTGGCTCAGAGATTGCGCCGTTGGCCTGGAGCTCGGTGCTGCTGTGGGACCGCTTCCGCTTTGTGATGGACGTGGATGATGTGGAGGAGTTGAGTGATGGTGGGGTCAAGGTCCCGTTGGCGGTTGCCATGTTGATAAGGGACTCTTATTGTTGTCGTTTTCTGGCGATGCAGCAGATGTGCAACGCGCTCTGGGCGACAAGTCTCGGTCTCCAAATCCTTAACCCTTCACTGGGTCACGTCCGCTTCTCTGCGCAAAAGCTGGCTGAGTGCTCCTAGGCAGAGAGGTCGAGTCACGCAGTCGAGGTTCCACGACGTGAATGAAGTGAGAGTAATCAGTGTCGACGTATTGACGGACGGAGCTAGATTGTCTAAAGTGGTTTTGGGGGGGTGGTCGGGTTCGCGAGACAAACGCAGAGGAACGCAGAAGCACGGAGGGAGCTGGGCTGTCCCCAACGCAAGGTATGCGGGCGAATGCGCAACAATCACGATGCTCTGGCAAAGCAGCCACCTTGTCCGCGAAGATAGAATATCTCTTGAAGAGTAGGGTTTCAGATGGCGATATACTGCTGTTGCGTGTGGGTTGACTTCCTTCCATAAAGCATTACATAATCTGTGACTAAGCGTATTATGTGCCTTCTATTCAGATTTCCCAAATAACCGCGGCGAATATTACGTCCACCGCAGTTACCTCCCTCGCATCTTCAATGAATGCCATTGTCCTCTCTCCTGGTAGCGCCAGGTAGAACGAGTCATCATCTCTTACCCTGGTCGTCTAAACCTCTTCGTGGCCAAGTTACCTGGGTGGTGAGTTTGGGGAATTCACGTGTTTCTCAAATGATATGGCTTTCTCACAGTCACGCAGCATTTAATACCTTCTCTTCGTCCCAGCAACGGAATATGGCCTACACAAACGCTCTTTCCAAATTTAGGCAACAGACATGTAGCAAATTCAACTGTGCCATCTCGCCTTACCGGAATTGCTGCTGGTACGACTTCGAACAACAGCCATAATAATCGAATACTTTATGATTCCAGAGCGAAGGAAAAGGCGAGGAAGCCAAGCCCATCAGAAGTCCTCCTCAGGGCAGTATCTGAAGTTCGACCCGACTATTATAGCGCGCCTAGACCCGAACTTCGAAAACCGAATTTGTCGTACGTCAACCCCCGAACTCTAGACTTCGAACAGATCCAGGCGTATCGAAAACTGGAGCAGGTCAAATCAAACGTGTCTGATCGTAGAAACACTGATATTTCGCTTCAATCTATCTTGGCTCGCTTTATTCTCGACCAAAACAGTACGAGAGCCTCATCGGGCAGCTTGTCTTATACATTCTCCGAAAGAGAAATTGGTCTGCTTAGGACGAAAGGATACCATACTAGAGATGTTGGCAAATGGGCGTCAACCCTTACTCTGCAAAATTCAGAGGCTGCAGCGGAAATCTTTATATTCCAAAATGACACACCTCCACTTTTTGTATTTCTGTTCTTTCTCCGTCGGAAGCATTTGAAGGTTGTAGCACTTCGAATCCTTTTGACACACGTGCGACAACGTGTGCTGGGCAAACCCTCGAACAGATCTAAAGTTTCCTCACCGCAACTGGCTCCTTCGGTGGAGCGGTCGCAAAACTGGCAAGCGCATGATAATGGAACAGATAACAAGCACAAGCGACTAGATTTAGATTCATTTATCATTATTGTCATTCGGCTGCTCCGTCATGCTCGTAGAGCCTGGCCTGAAGCAATCCCATCCATTGCAGAGATTTTCACCACTCAGCTGCAGAGAGCCTCGAGGGATAGGGTTGGAGAATTTATAAATGAGGCACAGGCCTCTCGCAAAAATTTTCTCTGTAACCGTTTTCTAGCACTTTTGTCGAGGCCTACCAGTTTATGTCCAAAATTGTCTATTCCATTTCAAGAAAAGGCGCAGTTTGATGTCCTCAGAAGTATGGCCAGTAACGTTCCTCCGCTTATCATCACTCAAGAAGGGTATCGAGCCGTCGCGCGGGTTCAACTTGCTCGCAAAAAGACAGCGCAAGAGCAAGAGTGGGCACGCTTGAAAGCAAGATCATGGCCTCCCTGGAAAGAGAATAGAACCGCAATGGACGAGGAGAAAGGGGTTGAATTCGGTTTCTCAAGGGCTTCGCGTATTATGAGCCAGATGCATCAGGCAGGCTACGAGCATGGTCCGTGGGAGAAAATCGCTAAAATTTATAGTGGATGGGACACTGATGGAAGCCCTACCATTCAAACTAGAACTGATTTGGCCAATGTCCCGATGTTACCTCTTGTGAGAATAGGATCACAACGTCTTCTACGTCAACTCCAAGCACAACAATGGGCTGCAAGGGTGAGGGCAACGCGGACACAGCGGGAGGCCTGGGCATGCTTTCTTGCGTACGAAAAGTCTGGCGCGCTTGCACATCAAAACGTCTACTTGGCCATGTATGAGAAACTAGTACATGATTTACAAGTGCCAGATTCAGAAAGCGAAGAAGTCCTACCGGGTGACGGTAAAGAAGTTTTTTCCGAGCCTGCCTCGCCACAAGAAACCACATATGTGTCCGAACCGGTGCCGACATTTCAAGAATTAGTCCAAAGGATGACGCGAAATGGTGTTAGGCCATCTGGAAGATGCTTAGCCTTCCTCGTCAAGAGTTCTCCAACTGTTGCTCTCGGAATCCAAATTTTAAACTCTGCTGGCGATGCCCATGGCGGCGGAATCAGGCGTCTTCTCAGCGCATCGGCTGTAGGATTTGAAGATGTTCGGAATGTCCCCGGTTACTTATTTGTATCCTTTCTGAAATTTCTTTTCCGGCACGACTTTGTCCCTCAAACGTCGCCAACGACAATCATGCGGTTCCCACATCTTTCCCAGGGCAGATACAAGCTGAAAATGGGTCAGCACTTCCCTCTGAACTATGCTTATTCCCTTTTAGTTCAGTGTAAACCTCGATACAGGCCGGCTTGGACAACACTGATGCAAGCTATCGTACCACGCTCAGGGTTGCCTAGATTCTCTCCAAAGCCATTGCCAATTACTACCCATCTCTATGCCTACCAAATAATGCGTAATTTAATTATGAACATGGAGGATATTGATCTTGAGCTGGATGCCGAACAATTCCAGCTTCTATGCATAGCCCTGCAGCGTGCGACCTTTTCTTGCTTGAACAAAGCTGACGCTGGTACCGATGCACGCGATCTGCTTTCTAGCAGCCCGCTGTACATTCGGAAATTGTTTCATAACCTGGTTGGTAATTCGAATGCTTCAGAAGCGTCTCATGATTGGCTATCGGCCCCCCGTTTGTTCACCACTCCAAAGCCAGCTGTTTTGCACTCTTACGTCCGCGCTCTCGGCCTCTTGCGCGATTATGAGGGCTTATACTCGCTTTCGTTATGGATGGCAGAGTTCCATTCAGAGCTTACAGAACGAGCTGGGGAGCAAAAAGGGGGCCCAGCCGCATTGCGCCGTACGCTAGTCGCACTACGAGTTTTTCTTGAGCGAAGCTGGGAGTCTTCCTCAGAAGAACAGAGCGGCGCGCCTGTAGAGCTCGTTCTGCTTGTAAAGGAGCGAATTGAAAATGTGCCTGAGTGGCGTGGTTGGCCGACAATGGACGAAGTCGAGTTGTATTGCATGCGGAGCAGCTAGTTATATTGTACTGTACAGTAGTAACACGTAAATAGAATGCGATGTACACTAAGCCAAAATATCTCATTAACCACCTGCTTTGATTCCAGCTACGTATTCTGATGCTTTGCGAGAAGAGGTTTCATATCTAATAATAGACTACCAAAAATTTGGGGTGGAATGACAGCTCATCCTAAAATCAAACATCTAAGTTAAAAATTTAACGAGGCTAAAATCCCGCCCTTCACGGAAGGGTTTAGGTGTAAAAATATATTTTTGGTCATTTGCAATCCGTATCTCTTTACCTCATGATATATAACGTTCGTAAAAGCATCCTAACCACTAAAGAAAGAAATTATACAAGCTCCTTGTTGTCGATCTTTGTGAACAAGCCTTGTCAAACGCCCAAGAAACCACTAGTGAGGAAACAGACTATTGCTTTCCTTCAAAGTAAAACTTTCCTAATCCCTTGCCGCTGTCTCTCTCATCCAGCCCTAATGGTTCCTGGCCCGTACTATTGGAGTCACCAATCCTATCATTCATGATTCTTTGCGCAGTCTCAGCGCCTGTGGGGCTACGTCTAGAAACAATGCTTTCCGGGACGGTGGGTGGTGGGGTGCGATTTGCTGTATCTACAACGTTGGGATCGTAGGTCATACCGTCAATCATGCGGGCATCGTACTTTTGCGCTTCGGTACTTGGGGTAGTCTGAGTAGCCGCGGCACCGCCAGCACCAGCCATCGGACTCACCTGAGCTTGGTCACGTAGATACTGCGGCACTGCACTAGTTTTACCAATGACAGGGCTGCCAATGCCGCTTTGCTGTCGAGCGGGGGTTCTCGCTCCTTCGCCGAATCCTACTAAACTAGCTGCCTCATCGCTGAAGCCGCCCATGCTTGATGTCTCATTGTCTTGGTCCTCACTCATCTTGTCCGGGTCATAAACGTCGCTTCCACTAGCCCAAGTGGTGCGACCTCCAACACTGCCTGTTGCGCTAGCGCTGCCCACAGTGCTGCGCTCGCGGAAGATTTGAGGGTTATTGTTCGCATCAAAGTAGCCCGGAGGTGGGCCACTCGACCCAGCGGCGCCTGGCGTCAAGTTTCCAAGGTTTGGTTGGCGGGCCGTTGCGACGCGCTCTAGACCGGCAAGGCGAGAGATGCGATCAGCGCGTTCAGCGTCCTGGGGATGGTGATGATGCGTGAAGTGACCACGATGGCCGTCTTTAATGGCTACAGTGGAGAGTTCTGACATGGAGGTAGTAGTGGAAGTGGGCGTGCCCCTAAAGTAAACGCTTCTATTAGTACCCATGTGATCGCTCCTCAAAGGTGTTTTCAGGCGTCCAGGGACTCACGGCATGTCAGAAGGAGTGACTGGGTCTGATGGAGGAGGAGGAAGATTGATCAAGGTGGGGGTCGACATGATGAGATATGTTAGATGGTATTATTGTTGAGGGTCGTCTTAAACGCTGAAATTGGAGCTATGCGAGAGTGACGTCGCGTGGGGTAATATCTTCCAGCGAGCACAAACGTTTAGGGGCGGAAGCTTCACAAGGAAACGCAGGAAAGAGAACACACCGTATGCAGCAACGAATACGGTGATTCAAATTGAATTTCTTTATTGGTTGTTAGGAGTTGTTGTGATGACTGAAGGAAGGAGGACGTTGTGTCTGTGACGCAGGGCACGCCTTAGCGTTCTTTTCAGAGCTTTTAAGTAGGCTAAGCCACACTAGGCCATGCTTTGCCCAATAAAGAGCATTTCATTGTTGCGGAAACGCAACTAAGAAGAGTATTAGCACCGTGCAGCAGTCCTTGCTAGCTGTGCTTTCGTAATCGCTATCAAGTATTCTCAAGACTGCAAGTACGGCTAAATTTATCGTTTACGAAATGCATTAGAATCCTTGGCATGCAGATTCCTAAAATTTGCGCCCAACCTTACGTGTAAAACCATAAGATAGCCTATTTCCACGTTAAACGCGCCTTATTATCTATAAAGTAGTTTTATAAAATATCCTTTATCTAATAGAAAATGTATAAAATATCGCAATTAATAAGAATAAAAGTGCCCTATGCAGAGCTTTTCTATTTCAATTTCTTGCCTACACAAAGCTCTGCACGAAGCTCTGCACGAAGCTCTATGTACGGGGGCTCTGCGCGAAGCTCTACGGAGGCTCTGCGCGAAGCTCTGCACGAAGCTCTACGTACGGAGGCTCTACATGACGGCTTTGCGTACGACGGTTCTGCGTACAACGGTTCTGCGTACGACGGCTCTACTACGGAGGCTCTATATAAAAGCTTTGTGCTTATCTCAGTAAGCGACTCAGACGGCAAGGGAAAACTGAAGGCGCACTCACTAATACTAAAGTATTACTAGTCTCTATCCTAAAAAACGCCACTGTCTTTTAACCAATCAGCTATCTACCGACCTTAAGTTTGCCCTGCCGTCTGAGGGCCTATGGTGCGGAACTCTATGGTGCTCAACTTCAATTTTCGCAATTTTGTATAAGAGACACTCTCTCCTATATATTTGACTCCCTAACAACACCTTTTTAACCTAATAAGCTGACGAGTTAAATTAGACTAGTGCCCTCTATAATTGATCAGATTTTTATTAAAATATAAAGCTGTTAACTGGGTAGATTTTGCGACGTTTTTGCGACACAATCGCGCCTAGGCGAGGCTCTGGTAATACAGCGTCAAAATCACCTTTTTTACTGCCGTATCTCGACCTTTTTATAACATCTAGTTATTATAAAAATACTACGAGGCAGGAGCTCTTTAGCTTCTCTATCTATTAAATTAAATAACGGCGTTGTGGCTATATTATATAAAATATTAGATATGGGCAGTCGGTCGCATTTTATCTAAAATACACCAAAATTACCTTTTTCACTGCCGTACCTCGACCCTTTTATAAGGTCTAGTTATTATAAAAATACTACGAGGTGGGAGCTCTTTGGCTTCTCTATCTATTGCATTAAATAACGACGTTGTAGCTATATTATGTGGGATATTAGATATAGGCAGTCGATCGCACTTTATCCAAACTCGTCGCTTTAAATCTCATAAGTCAACCCAAAAAAGTCACTCTATATTTTTCTACCTGTAATTTTTGTTAAAGATGGACTACGGGATGTTGCTTATGTAAGCATTATGTAATGCTTACATAGGAACACCCTGGAAGAACCCTGTTAGGTCGTGTATCAGATCGTGTATCAGATCGTGTATCAGGTTATGTATCAGGTCGTGTATCAGGTCGTGTATCAGGTCGTGTATTAGGTCGTGTATCAGGTCGCGCATCAGGTCGTATTAGAATACGAGCCGGAACGTAGACATTCCGGAACTAGGGTCTTCCAGGTATATAGAGACTCGATCCCCCGCAGATAGACATCATCAATCGCATCAAGTTCATCCACTTCACTTACTTCACTACATCGTCCACCGTGTCGTCCTCCTACCTCCGCTTACTCATATTAACAGGTTATGAGCCCGGCTGCTCTAACCTCGACCAAAATTCGATTAAATCTTAACTAGATTGCAACCAAATCTAAATTAATTGCTGGCCAATTAATCAAATCTTGAAAATCTTCAGTTAATTTTATCTTAAGTTTATTTCAATTTCACTTAAGTTTCACTTGAATCTCATTTTAATCTTAATTGAATCTCATTTGAATTTTGTTTAAACCTTATTTGAATTTTGTTTAAATCTCTTTTGAATTCTATTTAAAGCTCAATTCTATTATTTAATATTATTTATCTATTCGCAGACAAAATATCCAACAAAATCTCAATCTGCAAGCTTATTGGTTAATGTAACTACGAAGTCTGGAGTCTTCGCGTCCAATCACTTCTCGTACATGGATCGCTTAGTGATGCTATAGCAGAAGGAGCTAGCCCAAAAACGGAAATCGACTAAAAAGCCTTAGCCAATATAAGGCTGACAATTAAGGATGGACCTCTCTTGCAAATACAGTATTCTAAAACAGCTCTGGAAGTATAGAATCTGGTAAAAAATCTCTATAGCCCAAAAGGGTTTGGCTCTGAATTCTTAATCTGTAAAGAGCTTTTTAAAACCACCTTATCTAAGTAACGTGGTTAATGGGGTTTTGACCGCTACCCTAGTTATGACCGTTTGGAAAATCAAAACTAGCCGAAATGCTAATTTGGTGGTAAACAACTAACAAAAGTTCCAAACGGTTATAACTAGGGTAGCGGTC
>Ga0307507_10003458_pt1 | contig 30598 bp, 16 predicted proteins | sample 7_EM_MG_FD_207223 | JGI IMG/M metagenome (GOLD analysis project Ga0307507, IMG submission 207223) | Populus trichocarpa ectomycorrhiza microbial communities from riparian zone in the Pacific Northwest, United States - 7_EM | ecosystem: Host-associated > Plants > Roots > Unclassified | place... | reverse complement strand
AAAATAGCAGGTTAACTAAAGGGCGTTATTAGGCGTATTAAGGTTATACTATACTACTATTAGGTCAAAATGTGTTCTTTATATAGTGTGTGCTAGGCGCGTAGAATAAGCAGAGAACACTAACTGCATAGAATAAGTAAAGGGTACTAACTGCGTAGACTAAGCAAAGTATACCAATTACACGGAACGGGTAAATACTACTAACCACATAGACTAAACAAATACTATTAAGTGCGTGGGATAAACACTTAATAACAACTATATAGGAAGAGCAACACTTATCTATTGCTTAAAGTAAGCAAAGTATACTAATTACGCGGAATAGGTAAATACTACCAACCGCGCAGACCAAGCAAATACTATTAAGTGCGCGGGAAGAGCAACGCTTATCTATTGCTTAAAGTAAGCAAGATATACAGAATGCGCGAGGAGGGCATTATATATTAATTGCGCATTAAGTGCAAAAAAAGCTTAATAGAATAAAGGCACTACTTAACCGGGTAGCTATAAATGCGCAATTAGCTGCACCGCGTTATTGGTTTCTGTTAAATGCGGCAGTATGCCGCTCCTTAGTCGATACCATACGCTACACGTTGCAATGCGCAAAATGCGCATTTGGCCGCCAAATGCTGCCAAATGCTGTAAAAATGCTGGTAAATTTTTTCCTGACGTAACACTCCTATCCCTGGAAGCATTAGCATTCTTACTAATATTCTTCTTAGAGCGGCAAGAACTAGATAGACTACTACGACCAGAGAACTAGCGGGGAGAACGTTTATCTTCATTACTATCCTTAGTATTATCCCTAGGCTCCAAATCGGCATCCAGGCTAGGATTAGAAAGTTAATAACTAAAGAGTTAGCACAGTTCCCAAATATATTACTAAAGAGACTTACCTAGCTAGAAAGGCCCGCGTAAGAGTGCGAATATTATTATTTATAAAAACAAGCTGCTTACATATACGCTCCTAGACACTATATGTCTGAGATTACTGTGTCTCTATAGTAGTAGAAACCCTTATTGAATTAAAAAGGCTATAAGTAATAGAAGATACCTTCTATCCCCGTCTATTACTGTTCTAATGCAGACGGAAATCCCTAATAGTATATTAGAGCTAGTGAGCCTTATGCGCGTGAATAGTGGGGATCTAATATAGTTAGTGAAGTCTAGAATAGGATGGAATAGGAAATACCGGAACATAGGTCTTTTTTTGGCTGTGATAGTAGGAATACTTAGATCTGTTCTTGCTAGAGCGCGGCATTTTATAGGTATAGGACGGGTCCAACGTGAGCGCGTGAATGCAATAACGGTAGCACTTTAGAGAAACCACCGTAGGAGTAATAGAAGTGGTCTATAATGCTAACAGAGTAGGGACAACGCCGCCGCTAGTCTGGGGACGCGCAGCATGATCACGAGCCATTGCGAGAGAACACTATAGGAAGTTAGTATTATCAAGGAGATAAAATAGGGATCCTGTTACCTATAAACACGTTATAAGAAGAGAACAGAGCAGTAGAAGAAAGAACAGCTGGAGATACAAAAGCTAAAAGCTAAGATGTGATAAAAAATGGTCTGCTGAAAGGCGAGACGAATAGTGTTGTTAATGGAAAGACGCGTAAGAGACAACAGCTTATAAACTGAAAGAAATTAATATTAAGACGTTATTATTAAGACCCATTTTAGGTGAATAGGGATGGTGGCTAGTTAATGCGTTGTATAGGACAACCCCCGGATTAGCTTATAATAAATTCTTATAATAAGGAAGGTGAATCCTATCTAATTTTTATTATTATTATCAAAGTTCTATTATGAAGGCACTATAAGAGCTATAGTGGAAGAAGAGCGGAGGAATAGAAAGATAAAGTAAGGTTCTACGCTAGTAAAGAACTGGCGATAAGCCGTATTATAGAGTACCTTTCCACTAAAGAATTTTCCTAGTGGTTTTAGCTGGAACTCTATAAGAGATTATTAAGAGGCGAAGTCTTAGAGGACCAAGACCCTTAAAGGGGAGGCAATTATAACGGAATCCCCTAGGAGGTACATATTAGATAAGACAGTAGGAGGTTTTATTAATGTCCTGCCTACGTCCTATATATGTTCTAGAAGAGACATAGTTAGATAGATAGGGGTGAAAGGTTTTACTAGTGTCTTAGAAGGTTTATATAGGAAGCTAGTTCTCCTCTAGAGAAGAACCAGCGATTAGTCTCTAAATAGAAGTGGTCAGAAGCATTTGTCCTTTAATACGTGAAACTCATTCTACCTTTGACTTACCTTCGACTCACCTTCTACTTACTTGTGACACTGTTGATTAGATAATCATACGTTCTGGTTAGGCTAGCCTCTTACAGTAGACCTACTAGAAGCCCTTAACGCCTATATAAATGTTATTAATAAACAATATAATAATATACTACGCCTAATACTAAAGTCTACTCCTTAATATAATATAATAGCTCTGTAAATAACTACTAAGTTATTATCTTAGCCTAAGCACCCCAACGCCATAGATATTAACTCTGGAACCCTAGAGTATGCCCTACTAGGGTCCCCTAAATAAGAATAATGCATTAAGCTAGGCCTTTACTTTAAATGCGGAAGTAAGGCTTATATCTTAAGATACTGCTCTATCCCTATACCCTAACATAATTTATAAACGGCTAATACTAGTAACTGTTTACCGCACTAATCCTCTAGTTACTATCCCTAATCTTTATATAGCTCTAGCCCCGCATTTAGTAAGCACTACTTATAAGGACAAAGTTATAGCTAATGTTCTATAGGAACCCTACCCTAGTTGCCTCTAAAAGGAAGGTTCTAGAGCTAAGTCACTCTCTAGAACGGCGCTGCCTTAGGATCTTATTAAATACTCTAGATGTCACAAATTCTAACTCTTAGGATTATAGCATAACTATTAACTATTATCTTTAGTAGAATAATTAATAGGCTAATACTTAAGTCCTAATTAATATAGGAGCTAGTAGTATAGGATTTATTAATAAGATCTTTATATAAGATAATGGTTTTACCCTAACCCCCCTTAACTGGCATATTAACGTATTTGGATTTAATAGTAAACGCACTATCTTAGGCCGTATTACCTATATAGTATTCCTAAGACTCTAATACCTAAACCACAAAGAACTAATTAGGCTTTTTGTTACTACCCTAGGTTACTTAATAATACTTAAACAACCTTAGATAAAGCTATATAAGGTAACTATTAATTAGGACAACCTTAAGCTTTTATTTACTACCTCCTATTGCAAGCAGAAGTGCCTTATAACTTACTACTTAGACCCTAAACCAAAATCTAAAAAATCTACTAGAATCTATTAGTCTAAAATTTCTACTAACGTCCACCCTATACCTAAAAAGTCTACCCAATTCTATTAAGAACCCAAAAATTATACTAAACTACATAAACTAATCCTAACTACTATACCACCCCAAACTAAGCAGAAGCCTAAACTTAAGCTTAATATACAAAAGTACTAGAAGAACTAGTATTCTACTATAAAAAGTATACTTAAAGAACCTAAACCTAAATCTAATACTAACTCTATACCTAACACTAAACCTAAAGTTAAATAAGAAACAGTAGATAATTAAAAGGAAGTTGCTAGCTAGTAACTCGCCCCCCTTTTTACGGATATCTATATAATTAGAGCTACTCTATTAGCACAACTTGCTAGGAAACCTAAATATATAATCTTCGCCGTTATAATAGCCGATATTAAAAAGGCCCTAGTACTAAAGAAGCATACTAACCCTGCTATAAAAGTACTAGTATGCTATTATAAGTATCTGGAAGTATTTTCACAAAAGGAAGCTAATAAATTAGTAGAGCACCAACCATATAACCACAAGATTATACTTAAAGAAGGAAAATAGCTAGGATTTAGACCCCTATATAGAATGTCCTAAAACAAACTCTAAGTGCTGTGGAAGTACTTAGACAAATACCTAAGTAAAGGATTTATTAGAGTAAGCTCTTCGCCTATAGCTATACCTATAATCTTTATTAAGAAACCTAGCGGCGGTCTGCGCTTCTATATAGACTACTAAGCTCTTAACGCTATTACTATTAAGAATTAGTACCCGCTCCTATTAATTTAAGAGACACTAAACCAATTAAGTAAGGCTCGCTACTATATAAAACTTGACCTTATCTACGCATTTAACCGTCTCTGTATTATAAAAGGAGATAAATGGCTTACTATATTCCGTACTAGGTATAGACTATTTAAATACTTAGTAACGCTATTTGGCCTTATAAATGCCCCAAGTTCGTTTTAACACTTTATAAATAATACCCTACAACCTTACCTAGACATTTTTTATACTGCTTATATTAATAATATCCTAGTATATAGCAATAACCTAACTAAATATAAGAAACACGTTAACCTTATCTTGGAAGCCTTGCGTAGAGCTAGCCTATAATTAGATATAGATAAGTGCGAATTCCATAAAATGGAAGTCTTGTACCTTAGACTTATTATTTCTATAAATAGCATATAAATAGACCTAAAGAAAATTAAAGTAATTGTAAACTAGTAAAAACCTAAAAACATTAAGGACGTAAGAGCCTTTATAGGATTTACTAACTTCTACTAATGGTTTATTAATAACTTCTCCGCCCTAGTCTTACCCCTTATAGCTCTAACCTAAAAAGACAAAACCTTTATCTTTAATAAGGAATATAAAAAGGCCTTTGCCTATCTAAAAGTTATATTTACTACCGCATCTATACTTTAACACTTTAACCTAAACCAAAAGAGTGTTATAGAAGCTAACTTATCTAACTATATTACTGGAGGCATTTTATCTTAGTATAATAAGGAAGGAGTACTGCACCCTATAGTATACTTTTTAAAATAACTAAGTCTAGCTAAATATAACTACGAGATCTATAATAAGGAATTATTAGCTATTATTAGATATTTTAAACAATAGCAACCTAAACTAGAAGGCGCTGGATTTCCAATTAAGGTCCTTAGCAACTATAAAAATCTACAGTACTTTATAACCACGAAATAGCTAAGTTATTATTAAGCCTACTAGTTAGAATATCTGTCTTATTTCTAATTCTTAATTACGTACCGCCTAGGCGTTTAAGGTTAAAAATTTAATGCCCTAACCCAACGTTTATAAGACATACTAGTATAGGAAGAAGTGCGTACCTACTACAATTAAACCCTACTTCGCCCTAAATTATTTAATCCCCTAGCTAAAGACCTCATAGTATACATCCTTAAAATAATTAATTAATCAATTAAATAGATTATAATTAATAAATACCTAAATAATGAGTTTATTTAAGAGACACTTAAGCTAATTTAAGATAGCGTTAGACGCTTTAAAAAGATCTCTTTAAGTAAATATAAAGCTTACAGAGACCGCTTATACTACTAGAACTGCCTAGTTATACCTAACTATAATAAACTTAAGCTTAAGCTTCTTAAACACGTATATAACCTACTAGTAGCCAGCCACTTAGGCCATAGAAAACCCCTAGAACTACTTTAATAGGAGTACTACTAGCTAAATATATATAATATAATATAAAGGTATATCTCTAGCTACTATACCTACTAATAAGCTAAGGCTTTATATAAGACATACAATAGCTTTCTAAAGCCACTATTTATTCCAAACTAAAGATAGAAGGATATCTTAATTAACTTTATTATTAAACTCCCTATAAGTAAAGGCTGTATAAACATTATAGTAGTTATAGACCAACTATCTAAAATAAGACACTTAATTGCCTATCCTAATATATTAACACCTACCGTCGCCTAACTGTTTCTAGATTACGTATAGAAACTCTACAGACTCCCTAAAACAATTATCTCTAATAAAGGCAGCTAGTTTATCTCTGCGTTCTAGAAAGAACTAACTACCTAACTTTACATTAAAGTACTATTATCTACAGCATACTACCTAGAAATAGATGGTTAAACGGAACGTATAAATACTATAATAGAATAATATATTTGGATATACACGTCATATCTATAGGACAACTAGATAGACTGGCTTGCATTTACTAAGTTTACTATAAATAACTCCGTCTTGGAAACTATAAAGGTCTCCCTATTCCTAGCTAACTACGGCTAGTATCTATAAATAGGTTTTAAACCCTTTAGTAATATTCCTTGCCCGGCTTATTAGGCCTTATAAGTTACAGAAGTAAACAAATTCGTAAAGAAGATAGAAGAACTATAAGAGTTCCTTACTAATAAAATAATATAGGCCCAATCTGTCTATAAAGCCATAGCAAATAAGAACCAAACCCTAGCACCGGTTTACTAAATTAGTAACTTTATCTGGCTAGATATAAGAAATCTAAACACAAAATAACCTATTAAGAAACTTAATTAGAAGAACGCTGGCCCTTATAAGGTTAAAAAAGTTGTCTCTTTTTATGCCTACTAACTAAAGTTCCCTAATACGGTTAAAATCCACCCTGTATTCTATACGTTAGTCCTCTACCCTACCGCCCCTATATTAGATGCCCTGCCTAGATAGATCTAAGACCCTCCCCCACTAGTTAAAGTGGATAATAAGGATAAGTACCTTATTAAAAGAGTTAATAATATTAAGTATAATAAACGGAAACGCAAATATATATACCTTATAAAATAGAGAGGTTTTACTAAACCCTTATAGGAACCTGCTAACTCTGTAGGACTTATATAAGCTATAAAAGACTTTTACAAACTCTACCCAGAACTACTATAGCCCCATCTCGCAGATGCTTGAGTTTAAAGGGGGGGTACTATTACGGGACACCCCCATAACACCTTATACACGTCCACCTGTTTCCACTAACTAAACAACTGGAGACTGACCACGAGACGGCAATCTAATAGCAATCTGCCGTATTCCGCCGCAATCTGCTGTCTTTACTATTAGAGTTACTAACTGGCAACTTTAAGAACCTCTAACTGCCGAATTCTGCCAAGTTCTACTAAAACCGCCACCTAAGCTCTACCCTGCCTATGTGTAGTATAGTACCTATTAACCTAGCAACTAAGCGAACGTTATATACCCTTTTTTCCCTGTTTTCTACTTTCTTTTCCTTACGTAACGTCTTAACTTTATTACGCAGTTTATGTACATAGCTTAATAATATCTACTTCGCTATATATTATTACCGCTTATGCTCGCTCCGTAACAATACCTCTTAGACTATAGAGACGTGTTCTTAAAAGTAGTCTTAAATATACTGCCTCCCTACTAAACCTATAATTATAAGATTTAACTAGAGGCCAATAACTCTCTAGGTTATAGCCCCCTTTACTAGCAAACTATAGAGGAACTAAAAGTAACTAAGTAGTACTTAATTAATAACCTTTATAAGGGGTTTATTAAGCCAAGTTAGGCCCTTTTTACTTCCCCTATTTTATTTATAAAGAAACCTAATAAAGGCCTCCGCTTCTACATTAACTATTAGAAACTAAACGCTATTACTTAAAAAGATTATTACCCTTTCCCCCTAATTAACAAGACCTTTATATATCTAAGCTAAGCCAAAATCTTTATTAAGCTTAATATCCGCCAAGCCTTCTACTAAATTAGGATAGACCCTATATTAAAGGATCTAATAATATTCCACACCTACTACAGCTCTTATAAATATAAAGTCCTCCCTTTTAGACTAATAAATAGGCTAGCTACGTACCAACAGTATATAAATAATGTTCTTTTTAACTACCTTAATAAATTCTACACGGCATACCTAGACGACATTCTTATATACTTAGATAATAAACTTAAGCACTAAGTTTATGTTAAAAAGGTCCTAGAGAGACTGCGGAATGCAGGCCTATAAGTTAATATTAAGAAATGTGAATTTGGAGTAAAATAAATAAAGTACCTTAGGTTTATTATTAGTATAAAAGAAATCAAAGTTAACCCTAAAAAGGTAGAGGTAATATATAACTAGGAACCCCCTTATACTATAAAAGGTATCTAGTCCTTTCTTAGCTTCTGTAATTTCTACTATTAGTTTATCTATAATTATAGGGTTATAGCTAAGCCTCTTATGCGACTAACTAAGAATAACACATCTTTTATTTTTAATAATAGCTATATAGAAGCCTTTAAGTAGTTAAAGAACTAACTTATCTTCTCCCTAATTCTCTATTACTATAACCTAAACCTAGAATTAATGCTAGAAATGGACGTATCTAATAGAGTAGTAGTAGGTATTCTCTTATAGCTATACCTAGATAATAAGTAGTACCCTATTATATTCTTCTTAAAGATAATAGCCCTAGCTAAGTATAACTACAAGGTATATAATAAGGAAATACTAGCTATTATATAATTGTTATTCTAGTAGCGCGCAGAGCTTAAAAGTATAGACTCTTAGATTAAAGTCTATACTAATTATAAAGCCCTTAAGTATTTTATAATAATAAAGCAGCTTACCAGTTAATAGGCTAGGTAGGCTAAAATACTCTTCCAATTCTTCTTTACGATTATATACCGCCCTAGTAGGCAAAATTCTAAAGCTAATACCCTTACCTAGAAAGAACAGGATATGGAACTATAGGATAAGCTAAAGGCTTAGCACCGGATATGTGCCCTTATCCGCCCTAAATAGCTTAACCTATATCTCCTTAAGGAACTAAGCTTTAAATAGAATAAGCTAGCGCCTATAGAAGGAGAGATCCTAGATAAACTAATAGGACTAATTAACTATATCTATTACGGAGCGAGCACAAGCGATAGTAATATATAGCAAAGTAGATATTATTAAGCTATGTACATGAACTGCGTAATAAAGTTAAGACGTTGCGTAAGAAGAGAAGGTAAGGAAACGGGGAGAAAGGGTATATATTGTTAGTTTCATTGCTTGGTCAACACATGCACGGAGCAGGATAGGATTCGAGGAGCGGTCCTAGCAGAACTTGGCAGGATTTGTTGGACTTGGCAGAATATAGCAGAATACGGTAGATTGCCATCAGATTGCTGTAGATTGCCAGCAGATTGCCATCTCGCGGTCGGTCTCTTCTTGCTGCGTTAGTGGAAACAGGTAGACGTGTATAAGGTGTTACAGAGGTGTCCCATAATAGTACCCCCCCTTTAAACTTAAGCTTCTGCGAGATGGGGCTATAGTAGTTCTAGGTAAAGTTTGTGAAAGTCTTCTACAGCTTATATAAGTCCTATAGAGTTAACGGGTTCCTATAAGGGCTCAATAAAGCCTCTCCATTTTATAAGGTATATATATTTGCGTTTCCGTTTATTGTACTTAATATCGTTAACTCTTTTAATAAGGTACTCATCCTCACCATCCACTTTAACTAGTGGGGGAGGGTCTTGGATCTGTCTAGGTAGGGCGTCTAATATAGGGGCGGCAGGGCGGAGGACTAACATATAGAATATAGGGTGGATTTTAACCGTATTAGGGAGCTTTAGTTAGTAGGCATAAAAAGAGACAACTTTTCCAACCTTATAAGGGCCGGTGTTCTTCCAGTTAAGTTTCTTAGTAGGTCGTTTTATATTCAGATTTCTTATATCTAGCCAGACGAAGTTACTAATTTAGTAAGCTAGTGCTAAGGTTTGGTTCTTATTTACTGCAGCTTTATAGACAGACTAGGCCTATGTTATTTTATTAGTAAGGAACTCTTATAGTTCTTCTATCTTCTTTATAAATTCATTTGCTTCTATAACTTATAAGGCCTAATAAGCTAGGCGAGGAATATTACTAAAGGGTTTAAAACCCATTTGCAGGTACTGGCCGTAATTAGCCAGGAACGGGGAGACCTTTATAGTTTCTAAGACGGAGTTATTTACAGTAAATTTGGTAAATATAAGCCAGTCTATCTAGTCGTCCTATAAATACGACGTGTATATCCAAATATACTATTCCATTATAGTATTTACACGTTCCGTTTAACCATCCGTTTCTAGGTAATATGCTATAGACAACAGTGCTTTAATACGGAGTTAGGTAGTTAGTTCTTCCTAAAACGCTAAAATAAACTAGCGGCCTCTATTAGAGACGATTGTTTTAGGGAGTCTATAGAGTTTCCATACATAATCCAGAAATAGTCGGGCAACGGCAGGTATTAATATATCGGGGTAGGCAATTAAGTGTCTTATCTTAGATAGTTAATCTATAACTACCATAATATTCGTGCATCCTTTACTTATAGGGAGATCAACAACGAAGTTAATTAAGATATCCTTCCATCTTCAGTCCGGAACAGGCAGTGGCTTTAGAAAGCCATTGTATGTCTTATATAAAGCTTTGGCTCGTTGGCAGGTATAGCAGCTAGAGATATACCTTTGTATTATATTATATATGTTCGGCCAGTAGTATTCTTATTAGAGCAGTTTTAGGGTTTTTCCTCGGCCTAGGTGGCCGGCTACTAGTAGGTCGTATACGTATTTAAGGAGCTTAAGCTTAAGTTTATTGTAATTAGGAATAACTAGGCGGTTCTAGTAGTATAAGTAGTTTCCACAGACTTTGTATTTGCTTAAAGAAACCTTTTTAGAGCATCTAACACTATCTTAAATTAGCTTAAGCGTCTCTTAGATAAATTCATTGTTTAAATATTCGTTGACTATAATCTGTTTAATAGTTCGATCGGTTATTTTAAGGGCGTATACCATAAGATCTTTAATAGGGGGATTAAATAGCTTAGGGCGGAGTAGAGTCTAATTACGGTAAAAGCGCGCTTCTTTTTAAGCTAGTGCGTCCTGTGAATGTCGGGTTAGGGTATTAGGCTTCTAGCCTTAAACACCTAGGCGGTATATAATTAAGAATCGGAATTAGGATAGATATTCTAACCAGCGGGCTTAACAGTGGCTTAGCTATTTTATAGTTGTAAAGTACTGTAGGTTCTTATAGTCGCTAAGAACTTTAATTAGGAATCCAGTTCCTTCTAGTTCTAGTTGCTATTGCTTAAAGTATCTAATAATCGCCAGTAATTCCTTATCGTAGATCTCGTAATTATATTTAGCTGGGCTTAGTCGTTTCAAGAAGTATACTATGGGGTGTAATACTCCTTCCTTGTTATATTAAGATAGAATGCCTCCAGTAACATAATTAGATGAGTTAGCTTCTATAACACTTATTTAGTCTAGGTTAAAGTGTTAAAGCATAGGTATAGTAGTAAATATAACCTTTAGATAAGCAAAGGCCTTCTTATATTTCTTATTAAAGATAAAGGCTTTATCCTTTCGGGTTAAGGCCACAAGGGGTGAAATTAAGGCGGAGAAGTTATCAATAAACCATTAGTAGAAGTTGGCGAAGCCTATAAAGGCCCTTATATCCTTAATGTTCTTAGGTTCTTACCAGTTTACAATTACTTCAACCTTCTTAGGGTCCATTTGTACGCCGTCTATAGAAATAACAAGTCCAAGGTATAGAACTTCCGTTTTATGGAACTCGTATTTATCTATATCTAATTATAGACCAGCTCCGCGCAAGGCTTATAGGATTAGTTTAATATGTTTTCGGTATTTAGCCAGATTATTACTATATATTAAGATGTCGTTAATATAAGCAGTACAAAAGACGTCCAGGTATAGGCGCAGGGTATTATTCACAAAGTATTAGAATAAACTTAGGGCATTTGCGAGGCCAAATGGCATTACTAAGTATTTAAATAATCCGTGTTGAGTATAAAATACAGTAAGCCATTCATCTCCTTTTGTAATACGGAGGCGGTTAAATGCGTGGATAATATCAAGCTTTATATAGAAGCGAGCCTTACTTAATCAGTTCAGTGTCTCTTAGATTAATGGGATTAGGTATCGGTTCTTAATAGTAATAGCATTAAGGGCTTAATAGTCTATATAGAAGTGTAGACCGCCGCTAGGTTTTTTAACAAAGATTACTAGTACGGCTATGGGTAATGAACTTGCTCTAATAAAACCCTTATCTAGATATTCGTCTAAGTACTTCTATAGTACTTAGAGTTCGTTTTAGGATATTCTATATAAGGGTCCAAATCCAGGATGTTTTCCTTCTTTAACTACAATCTTATAATTATATGGACGGCGTTCTGGTAGCTTATTGGCTTTCTTTTATAAGAATACATCTAAATAATTATAATACTCTACTGGTACCTTTGTAGCGGGGTTAGTGTGCTTCTTTAGTACTAAGGCCTTCTCAATATCAGCTATTATAATAGTAAAGATTATATATTCTGGTTTCCTGGCGAGTCGTGCTAGCGGAGTAGCTCCAATTATATAGATATCTAAGGTGTTAAGCGAGCTTAGATTGTCCTTAGTTTCTTATATAGTTTCTTGTTTAGGTTCGGGTTTAGTATCAGTTATAGAGTTAGTATTAGATTTAGGTTTAGGTTCTTTAAGTATCCTTTTTATAGTAGAATACCAGTTCTTCTAGTACTTTTATATATTAAGCTTAAGCTTCTGCTTGGTTCCAGGTGCAGCAGTTAAAGTTAGTTTATATAGTTATGCGTTATTTTCGGGTTCTTAGTGGTCGTCGGTAGAAGTCTTACGTTGGTGGAATTTAGTGGAATTCTCTAGTAGGTGGAATTAGGTGGACTTTTTAGGTATAGGGTGGATATTAGTAGAAATTTTAAACTGGTAGATCTTAATGAATTTTCTAGATTTTGGTTTAGGGTCTAAGTAGCAAGTTATAAGGCACTTCTGCTTACAGCAAGAGGCGGTAAATAGAAGCTTAAGGTTGTCCCAATTAATAGTTACCTTATATAGCTTTATCTAGGGTTATTTAAGGATCACTAGGTAACCTAGGGTAGTTATAAAGAGCTTAATTAATTCTTTATAGTTCAGGTATTAGAGTCTTAGGGCCGCTACGTAAGTAATACGGCCTAAGACAGTGCGTTTGCCATTAAATCCAAATACGTTAATATGCTGGTTAAGGGGTGTTAGGGTAAACCTATTATCTTACGCAAAGATCTTATTAATAAATCCTATGCCGCTAGCTCCTGTGTTAATTAGGACTTAAGTATTAGCCTATTAACCTTTCTGCTAAAGACAGTAGTTAACGGTTATACTATAATCCTAAGAGTTAGGTTTTGCAATATCTAATACATTTAACAAGATCCTGTAACATAGCTATTCTAGAGAGCAACTTAACTCCAGAACATACCTTTTAGTGGCGAGCGGGAAGGGGTTTCTATAGAATATTGGTTATAACTTCGTCCTTATAAGTAGTACTTACTAGATGCGGGGCTGGAACCAGGTAAAGATTAGGGACAGTAACTGGAGGATTAATATAGTAAACGGTTGTTAGTATTAGCCATTCATAAGTCGTATTAGGGTATAGGGACGGAGTAGTATCTTAAAATATATTCCTTGCTTCCGCATTTAAAGCAAAAGCCTAGCTTAATGCGTTATTCTTATTTAGGGGACCCTAGTGGAGTATATCCTAGGGTCCCTATATTAATATCTATAGCGTTGGGGTGCTTAGGCTAAGATAATAACTTAGTAAATATTCATGGGGCTGTTATATTGTATTAAGGAGTGGACTTCGGTGTCAGGCGTAGTATATCATTATACTGTTTATTAATAACATTTGCGCAGGCGTTAAGAGCTCCCGGTAGGTCTATACCTATTAGGGAGGTTTTTAGTTTAGGGCTTAGGGACTTAACAAGGCTGTTAACTAGTATAGAGTTATTCTAGCCTGTTTTCTTTGCGTAACGGTTAAATTCAGAGAAGTATACTAGAAAACTTTTTATTTCTTAAGTTATATAGTTTATCTTCCTCTAAGCGGTAGCTTAACGGTTTGGGTCACCGTATATAGCTTTAAGTAGTACAACTAGACTTTATACTAAGTTCGGTTAAAGGGGTTTAATAAGGTCAGCTACGTCTCCTTCTAGTCAACTTAGGGCGTAGCAGAGTCGGTTGGCTTTAGTTAGGTAGCGGTTAGTATTACCAGTTAGCTTATTTTTAAGCTAGCTTAGGAATAATCGGAGTTCTTATTATTTACTAGTAAATATTAGAGGGTCTAGTAGTCGTTCAGATCGTTACGGTGCAGTAGTTGGTTTGGGATGAATAGTTACTATAGGTTCGGGACTCTCATCCCATATATTCGTCTCTAGAGAAGGCGTTTAGTCTTAGGGCCCTAGTGTAGGCATCCTAAGGGTGCGAACTTCTTCTTAAAGGTCCTTAATTATTTGCAGGTGTCGTGCCTCTTGTTTGGCTTATTGTTAAGTTAAAGTGGCTTGGTTCTGTGTAAGGGCGTCTATAAAGGACTTCTGTATCTCTGCCAATTATTCTTGGAGTGCGGATATAATGCCAGCAGCTGTTATAGGGGCTTTAGGGTCGTTCTGCATTTCGGAGGGTAGTATATAAGGTTAACACAATATAGTATTATAGAGCGAGCACAAGCGATGGTAATATATAGCAAAGTAGATATTATTAAGCTATGTATATAAACTGCGTGATGAAGTCAAGACGTTGCATAAGAAGAGAAGGTAAGGAAACGGGGAGAAAGGGTATATATTGTTAGTTTCGTTGCTTGGTTAATACGTGCACGGAGTAGGATAGGATTTAAGGAGCGGTCCTGGTAGAACTTAGCAGGATTTATTGGACTTAGTAGAATATGGCAGAATGCGGCAGATTGCTATTAGATTGCCGTAGATTGCCGGCAGATTGCCGTCTCGCGGTCGGTCTCTTCTTGCTGCGTCGGTGGAAACAGGTGGACGTGTATAAGGTGTCACGGAGGTGTCCTGTAACAATATCCTAACCGCGAACTATATAGCCAAATCCCTAAAAGCCCTCTATAACTAAGCTATAAAAGGCAACCCTAATTTAGAAATAGAAGATAGACTGCTCTTATATTAAGAACGGCTTATAGTTTTAGATATTAATAACCTATAAATAAAGCTAATCTATAAAGCCCACTATTAAGTCTCTATAGCGTACCCTAGTTAAGATAAGACCTACTAACTACTAGCGCCTTACTACTACTAGCGAGGACTCTTGTCCGATATAGAACGATTTATTAGAAATTATTATCCTTATAAATAGGCAGATACCCCTAGGGATTAAACCCCTAAATAGTTATAACTACTACTAGTTCCTAAGCGCCCTTAGCAGTATATTATAATAGACTTTAAATTATTCCTAAAGGATAAATATGGCTATAATATAGCCTTTATAGTAGTTAACCAACTAAGTAAGTAAGCCATTTCCCTCCCCTGCTTTAAGACTACTATAAAAGATATAGCCCGCTTATATATTAATAACATTTACTAAATCTATAGCGCTTTTAAGTTAATTATCTCTAACTATAGACCCTAATTTATATTAGACTTCTAGGATAAATTCTACTATATCCTTAGGATTAAGATTAAACTCTTTATTATATTTTACCCTTAAACTAATGGCTAAACTAAGATTATAAACTAATACCTTAACCAGTAACTTCGCCCCTTTGTTAATTACTACTAGGATAACTAGTTGGAACTACTGCCTATAATGGACTACGCATAGCTTACGCTCCCTTATAATAGTATAGAAATGTCGCTATTTAAGTTACTCTATAGATATAAGCTATAAATATCCTTTAATTTGGATAGACCTATAGGACTAGTAACGGCCCGCGAACGCCTTAGCTATAAAGAGGCCTAGATATTTGCTAAGAGAATATATAGAGCCTAGGAGACTGCCTAAGCAATTATAAAAAAGGTATAAAAGAAGAAAAAGGCTAACGTGAACTAATATTGTCGCGAGGTAGACTTCTATATAGGAAATAAGGTATAGGTGTTAATAAAGAACTAAAAGACCTAGAGGCCGAGCCGTAAGCTAAACTACTAAATAGCTAGCCCCTATAAGATCCCTAGGAAGGTAGGGCACTCTTTTAAGGTTAAGCTACTAGAGTTAATAAAGATCCACCCTATCTTCTCTCTAGACTAACTACAGAAGGCCATAGACAACCTATTACCTAGATAGTATAACAACCCCCTACTATTAATCTAGATTGCAGAGAATAAGAAATAGAAAGTTAAAGAGATCTTAGTAGTTAAGAAGGACCGTAGTACCTTAAAATACTGTGTAAGCTAGGTAGGTTATAACGAAGATCTAAAATGGTACCCCGTATCCGATTTTAAGTACTCTCCCTATAAGCTATAAGATTTCTACCTAGCCTACCTAGACCTCCCTAAACCACCATATAAGTTAAACAGCTGGATTAAGTGCTAGGAAGAGGGGTTAGATAACTATAATAATTTAGATAATAATAAAGAACTTGGACAAAGCCTAAGGGCAGGCTTTTTTAGGAGGGGGGGGTAATGTGATGGTGCTAGAGCGCGTTACCTGCTACTTTGCCGTTTCCTAGGCAATTTGCCGTTTTCTAGGCAATTTGCTAAATCCTGCCATACTCCGCCAAGTTGCTATTGGCTCGCTTACTACTAGCACCTTAACGACCTTTTATATTTTGCCAGTCTCTACCAGTCTTCTTCTTCCCCTTAGCTTAGTATTCTTGTATGGTAGCAATCTACAAGCTTCGGTTTAGAAGCAATTGTACGAGCCCGTCACACCCCCCTTAATATTAATAATTGGCACCTTAATGGCAGGCTAAATTTCCCCCCTATAGTTAATCTATATAATCCCTATTAAATATAGAGCCAGTTTTTTATAGATAAGATATTTAATAAGCTGGCTGCTTAGACAAATAAGTATATAGAGCTTTGTTTAGTAGAGCAGGAAGAGAAGAATTTAGAGCGCCTATACTAATAGAAGCTAATATGTAGGGAGGAACTCTATGCGTACTTTGCAGTTCTTATTTATATAAAAATACACTATAAATTTCGCATTAAGGACTATTAGGGTAGTTTAGAAATAAATGGAATAGAGTATATTGTTAAAAGATATATAAGCCTTGTTAGATTTTAGCAAATTAACCGCTACTTCTAAGCCTGTAAATCCTATTCTACCCTATATACGTATTAACTAAGTAACTAAGTTAACGATATATATCCTTTCTTCCTATTTCCTTACCTTCTTTCCTTATATAACGTCTTGACTTTATTATATAGTTTATATACATAGCTCAATAATATCTGCTTCGCTATATATTATTATTACTTGTACTTATTCCGTAATAGTAGCCGAATCGGTAATTCTAAATAGGTAGACTTTTACTGTTTTTAATCGTTTAGAGGACCGATTTAGTAGTATTTAAACTTTTATTAGAAGGCTTCCTAAATAAGTCTATATTAGTACTTTTGTCTAACAGGTGGTTATACTACTAAATTGGGTAGAGTTATTAATCTTAAGGCATATATCCTATTACCTCGCTAATATATTTAAATTTGTAAGTCTTATTATTAAAGAAGACGCCTATTTTCTTAAGTTGGCTTCTAACCCTCTTCTTATAATACGCGCTTTAAAACACTAAGGTTCTGTTACTACCTCTATATTAAGGCAGCGAGCTATTAGCGCGCGGAAGACCCTACTGGAAACTCGCTGCCTACATCCTATCACTAGCTAGCTAAACCCCTACGCAGTCTCTTAGCAGCTTCGCTGTCAGCGTCGCTGGCTGTTGGACACCTTGAATGCTTGTTGGAAGAAGGGTTGGACCACCCTGGCGGAGCATACACCTAATCGGAAGGGCTTGGCACCATGGCGAGAACTAGACGCCGGTGAGGTAAGCAGGTCGATTAGAAAGAGAACCAGCTCTGGATTATCTACGTCGAGGGTGGATTGATAATGCTCGCGAATCTGGATTGCGGAGAAGTTCGTGCTGCTAGTCAAGCACTAGCTCCCCCCTTAGGTAACAGCTTTCAATCAAGCTTTGAAGAGGATGTTCTCTGTATCCACTTTGCCTCCCTCACAAAATGAACTTGACGATATCGAACGGTGGTGACCAGCGCGAGGTGAGGTCATGCTGTCCCGCCAATCCCAGCGTTCCTATGGCTCCAGGCTGAACTATATCATCCAGAATATGGCCCTCCGACTTCAGATATTCCCCATAAGTACCCCTCGGCAGGTCGGAAACTAGCAGCTGCGGAAAGCCTGTATAGATCTCCGCAGGACTGTTAAGATCTTGTTAAAATTGACACCCAAAGATGCTGCGCCATATATGATGCAGCATTAACATCGCATTAAGGCTATTGCCAAGTGTCATGAGGATTGCGTGAATTCGGTAATGGATGATAGATCAACCTCAAGATTTTTCTGGATTCGAGAGCATGATATCAAAAGAAGCCACATGACAGCCAAAATGGAGCAGAAGAAGGCAGATAATAATGGGAGGATGTAACAAGACCTGAAGAGAGTTCTCTAGATGAATAATAAAAAACCACCCAATTGGATGTTAATTGCTGGCGAACACGAGACTTTTCATATCTCTGATACCACCTGCGAGAAAAGTCTTCTTTTTCATAATCTACCTAGGACTCCAAGCATATATTAATTCTTAACATATAGGTCGACATATTTATCAACATCCATCTTTTCCAATGCTTTACCATCTTGACTCAGCGCTACGAGTTTGTCGACATGTTCTGCCGGGAAGTGCGGACCGAGATGCCTCTTGTACTTGGCGAGAATTTCTGGTTTCGCCTCTTCACGCCGCAGTTTGTGGCCTAATGGAGCCTCGACAACCTCCTCCTCAAGGACGGTGCCATCCCGTAGTTTCACGGTGAGGGCATTTGCGATAGTTCGCTTCTCTGGGTCATGATAATCCTTGGTAAACTGGGGATCTTCAACGCAGGTAATCCGTTGTCTTAGAGATTCAACGAGCTGCGAGGTGGCGGCTTCGCTGCCATCAGTGTAGTCAGCGGCCTCAAGACGATCGAAAACAAACATTGTCGATACCATGTACTGCCAGGATCCGTGAGCATCGCAATTTATAGATTTAAAGCCCAAGACATACCTGCACGCAGTGGTCGCGGTCAGCAAAGTTGTCCATGGGTTTGAACTGCTTGTCAATAATCCGGATGCAAGCTTCATGGGTCCTGTTCGTCACACTCTCGATATCTTCAGCGCTCTTACCAATCTTCCTTAGCTTGACATTGATGCGCTTAGCAGCCTCAATGGCAGTTTGGGAGTGGAACTCAGCTAAGAGAAGCAATTTAAGCTTATAACAAGGCGGAGGGGGCTTAGAGAACTGACCAGGATAAGACACCTTGAAGAGGACATTCTCCATAACGTAGCTGCCATATGGTCTCTGGAATTTGAAGGGCTTTCCGCCGAAGTTCACATCGTAGAAACCCCAAGTTGGGGCTGAGAGAACTGTGGGCATGCCACCCTCGCCGCGCATCACCTTCAAGCAGAGGTTCACAGCCTTCTCACATGCATCACCTGCAGCCCATGACTTTCGTGACATGGTATTAGGTGAATGCCTGTATGTTCGCATCGACTGACCATCACACCATGCTTGAGAGGCAGCATCCCGCGTCTGGGCCTCAGATAGACCAAGCATCTTAGCCACGACAGCGGTTGATGCGACCTTAACCAGAACGACGTGATCCAAACCAACCTTATTAAACGAGTTCTCCAAGGCCATGCAGCCTTGGATTTCGTGTGCTTTGATCATAGCCTCAAGCACGTCCCTCACCTTGAGCACTTTGCCATTCCCTAGCTTGCCACCAGCCCTATTTGTACGAGATATCCAGTCTGCAGTGGCAAGAATTGCGCCCAGGTTGTCTGAAGGGTGTCCCCACTCTGCAGCCAGCCAGCAGTCATTGAAATCCAGCCACCGGATCATAGCACCAATATTGAAGGCGCCCAGCACAGGATCGAGCTGATATGGAGTTCCGGGAACTTTGGTACCATTTGGTACGACGGTACCTTCAACAACGGGGCCGAGGATGTTCTTGCACTGCTGGAATTCGAGAGCCTTCAGACCACAACCCAATGTGTCTATGAAGACCCATCGGGCAGTCTCGAACTGGATATGATATCGTCAGCGGCATCTGACATGGCAGCAGGGTACGGCAGTAGTACGGCTTACAGCGAGGTCTGATTCAACCTTAACATTATGCACGTAGTTAGCCACATCCGTTATCTCGGGATCAAATTCCCTTGCTGCGGCAGGCACAGCAGCACCTGATCTGAGTGTAGGCATGGTTGAGAAGGGAGCCGCAATGGCAGTACGCTGGACGACAGGTGTACGGGCGGTAGCTGCGAGGGCAATTGGACGAACAGCTTTGCAGCTTATGTTAGCTCTCTGTCGAATTGTCCGTGAGGCGGTACTGCAGATGTTGCGACTGAAGGCCGACATGATGATCAGATTAGCTTCCGGAGTGCCTGAGCGACCTCAATGAAGCTGGAAGCAAAAGAAATTGAGGTCGTACTCGTGGTTCTATGATATGAGGTTTGTTCAATTGTGCGTGAAGCTTTGGACTTGTATGGCGGGTGGAGACGGCTTTGCATCCAACCGATCTCGGGAAGCAATCGGGAGAAGAGATCCGAGGAAGTCCCCGCCATAACTGTGCTCACCTGCTGAAAATCAAACAACATCAATTGTAAAGCTGACGGCTTGAAAAACTATAATGGCCGCGGCTACAGCTGTTATGCAGGGAGACAACATATGCTAATTACCACCTGTGATGCTTTCTTTTACAACGGCCTCTACACTTACCTACTCACCCCGCTTCTTTAAGTCACACCAAAGAAAACAGAAATCCAAATCATATTTTATTCTTCCACATCTGAGTTATATTTTTATAATTCTATGGCTTTTGGGCTCGTTGTGCACTCTGCTCGCTACCTACATCAATTATCGGCTTCTAAATCGTCTCCCCGGAGCTGTGCCACTGACCCTCAACCAGCTCCTCCAGTTATAACTTTGCGACAATCTTTAAAAACTTCAGCACGCCTAAGCTATCCTCCGTCAAGTTTCAAGAAGGTCCTGATCTACTATGCTGGATGAGCTTCACTGAATATTGCATTGTGAAGCTCTTCAAACCCTTATCCAAATGGCAGTTAGTGTGGCAAATATCATATAGATTGCCCCTTAATATGGCTATCTCGAAATACCTTTTCCTAGGTTTGCTTCAAACTGGTTCCATTTATCCACTAGAGAAGTCTTCTGTATGGCACTACAGGTTCCAGGCTTGGGGCTCATAGTGTGACAACTCAACTCGCCGAGTATGTGGATTTCTCAGCAAGCCCAATATGTTATTGCCTAGGCAAATATGCTACCTAATCTATCAACCTTCTAATGGAAATCCTACTCCAACAAGTACCGCCGGCTCGTTGATATCGTGGTGTTGATAGCTAAAAGAATGAGCGATCACCCGAGTTACACGATTCAACGCAGACTTACCTGAGAACGCCAATTGCACCAGGCTCCAGCATCATCGACAAGGGAAATTCCATCGGGTATTTTAACCAGCGCTTTACGAATGCCCGAAGCAAATGGCCATGTGCAACGAGAACAACATCGCATGGGTTTTCGCCGTTCATGTTGCTGACCTGCAAACTATGGATCGCGTCGATAAGACGGTCCAGGCGCTCCGTCACTTCTTGAGCTGTCCTAGCGCGAAGCTGTTAATGTCTGCAAGCTGAAAAGGCACGAAGAACTAGGAAAAGACAGCATACTCGCCACCCTCACACCCGTCTCTCCATATGTCCCACGGCCTTTCTTGGTCCAAGCCATGCTCCTTCCGCAACGCTCGAATCTCCCTCGTTACAATCCCTTCATAAATCCCGTAATCCCACTCGGCTAACTTAGTAGTTTCCGTAACCTTTCCCTTTTTTATCAAGGTATTTCTATCTTCTTCACTAAAAGCGAGCTCAAACGTCTGCTTCGCTCTATTCCGCGGGCTCACGAAAACGCGTGCAAGTTTTGAAGGATCGATTAGCTTCCCGCGTCCTACTAGCATTTTGCCGGAAGCCAGGACTTGTTTCTGGCCTTGCTCCGTGAGCGCTAGCTCTGTGATACCAGTGTAGCGGCCGTTCTTGGTCCATTCGGTCTCCCCTACCTATCATTAATGGAATTGTGCAGCTCAATCTGGACAATTTGTAATTTACCATGTCTATAGAGGAAGACACGGGGAGTTCCCGCATCCTTATCGGGCATTTTGGCGGGAACGAAGATCACTATTTTCCCGGGGGACCTGGTACACAACGACGGCAAAGCGGAAATCAAGTTAATCAAAAGTTGAATGATATATCTCCCTGGCAGGTTTGTCAATGGATTGCTTGGAAATAATATGACGCAGGGTGAGAAAAAAAATTTGTCGAGTTACTTTTTCTGCTAGTGGCAAAGCTACGCGAAGTGTAAGTTTAAGAAAATGCTGCACAATATGAAGATAAATGATAGGTGCAACACAGATTTCTCAGACGACCTACAAATGTAATGAAATGCGGTTGAGAGGACTGCAAAACGAAATTCAGAAATCTTGGTCGGGAATCCTTAGATAGGAAACCCCGGATAAGGGTCCAGCACTGCAGAAACGAGCCTTGGCGCCATTTTCTCCCAACGTGTTCTCACGAAGGGTTTTCACTGCTCCAGATATCACTGCGGAATTGTCCTCGTCCTTTTCGACCACATGGGACTTCCAGAGATCCCAGGCGTCTATTCTAAGGCCTTTAAAGACCTATATGTACAAGACTGTATGGGCTCCTAAGACAGGGATACACGATTTGCGTTCCGAAGACGATGCAAATCAAACGCGTTACCGCGCGATTCTCAATGGAGATGGAAGGTCCAAGCAAGTCAACATACTGCCATCTCAACGTCTACTGGGAAATGAGCTTGGCCGCCTCTAAGAGATTTCCCCCGTATCTGAGTAAGCTTTGAATGGATATTGCTAAATTGTGGTGATACAGCAATATCTACGTGCAGTACCGACTTCTCATATACCAATAACAGGAGATGCTTTTATGGACAGATAAGTAAAATTTACATAGAAATCTAATCAAGGAGTTGGATCCGTTTTGTCTTGAAAACATAGTTAAGACAACACTTGAGTGAGTGATGAAATTTATACCGAGTACAAGGCTTTTTCAGACGTCAATCACATGAACTACGGCTCTATATATCATCATCTATACCGAACGGCCCATTACTCATAATTCCGGTGACTTTCTATTATCATAGTTTCTCCCTAAAAATCCAAGCTTTTAATGTTACATAAAGCGAACCCCCAATCTGGCTTAACATTCTTATTTGTATGAACCACTTGCTCCCTCATCTCCAGTACTTGCGGCTGGAGTTTTCGCCTCATCGATGTCAGGCCTCAGCTTCTCTGGATGCCTCATAACCATCTCCACCAGCCTGCCCTTTGTCAGCTTGCCCTTCTGTTCCACTGTGCTAATCATAGCCCTTGCGACCCTTAGTGGCCATTCGATCAACTCCGTCCATGGTTTGCCTTTCCTATGATCCTTCCTCTCCTTTTCCTCCGCCTGCAAACCTTCGTGTATTTTCTCAACCCATACCAGCATCACCCCAACAGGTACCTCTAACCCTCCTTCATGCGCACGAAGCGGGGCCAGAAGGAATTGAATAACGATGCAGTGCGCAAGCAGGACTTGTGAGAGTGGATTGGACTGGGAGAGGATGTAAGTTATCGATGCTTCGGGCCAGGTCGTGAGAACTGAGAAGAGATGCATGAGGGAGAGGTATGCTTGGTGTGAGGGATCCGGCAGAATGAATTGGGATGTCGGGTCGTTATGGAACGTGGGTGAGCATGAGGTTTCACATATGGGTATTCCGAGCGATATCTCAATTGGATCTGGACGGCTCTCGGGCTTGGATGAAGGTGTGTGATGAGGTTTGGATGACAGTGATGCAGATGTCGATGAGGGTGATGCCGCGTTTGAAGCTAGCAATGGTTTCATCGTAGCTACAAGTCTGGAATGGAAAGTGATCTCTACCTCGTGCGCTGAGCTATTTTCTAGAAGTGGCGTCAAGCGTTCAAGTGATGCCAATGCATCGCATACAAGCCTTATATTGATGGGCGAGACATCATCTAAATGCCTATTCATAGTAGTACAATGCAGATTCGGGGAAATGACAAAGGCGCCCTTGAGGTTGTTTGTCACAATGACTTGTGAAAGCAGCGCGCAGCCTCGCATTGAGAGAACATGGTCGACAAGGCCGTCTTCCATGTACTGAGACTGGAAGGCAAGCATATAAGACGTAGCTAGCATTGCGTGTGCTTCAGCTGGTTTCAGTGGCCAGCTGGAGAAGGCACTGTGAAGGCCTTTGATGGCTTGCTGGCGGTGTGTGAGAGAAGCAGTCGAAAATGAGTCGACGCAGAGGAGAGATAGATGAGAAGCGGAAAGGGCGAGCATTGCGTGCATAAGATAGTCGTACTTGCAGATGTTAGTGGCATTTTAACTTCGGTAGATGTGTAGACATGGCTTACCTGGTGGGCAAAAGCGGGGACGTCCCGCACCCACACTTGCTCATGGTCCACGGGAAGGTATGGGTGGGCTGATATCAGAAAGTGATGGAATAAACGCATGTCACTCATCGTAAACATAGTTGGTGTAGGTTGGAGTTGGACTAGTTGGCTAGGGCTGGCAGCCATCTCTGAGGCTATCCGTTCATGTTGTATTCGCTTGAAAATCGTTGGATACTTGCAAACAGAGCCCCTTTTCAAGCAATTTGCGCAGGATGGCCATGTCTCTTGGCACTATTTTATGCCATATTAGCGATGTGCATAGTTAGATTGAGGAGTAATCAACTGACCTTGACTTTGCGGGCCTTGCAATCGATACAACCTAGGCGGGACTTGGTATGGCTTCTCCTCTTCTGGCGACTCTGTGATGTAGTGTCATCATCTCGCAAGCCTTGTGATGCTCGCTCCTGCGGAGTCGAGGAGTTCCTGGCCGAGGCTAGGCTGTCTGATCTTGCTGCTGTCGAAGCAGTGATCTCGGATTGTACGCTTCCATACGTATGACACAAACGAGGTAAGGTAGCGTCAGAATCATTATTTGTGAAATGAGGCATCATCAATGCAGTCGCAGTCGATTCAGAGGAAATCCGCGTCGATGCATTTGGCCTTGGCGAAAGATCTTCCCAGTCAGGGAGTGTAAGCCAATCCTCAAGGAAGTTTCCTATGAGGATGGATTCATCCGGCTGATTCTTTACACAATGATCAGATTCCATGCTACAGCGTCCTTTACGCAATGGCTTGGAGTTGGGAAGCTGCAGGGTATTTGTGATCTCGTTGACTCATAGGCCTGTTTTCAGCCGCAAAACGTATTGGTGTTGTTCCAGGTTGTCTAAGGGATTGTTCGGTTGCACCTCCATATTCAATAATGGAGGCTCCATATTGTAACCGAAATGGAGCTCAAATATGAATATAAGGGTGTCGTTCGGTAAATCTAACGACTTTTAAATATGGAGCTCCTCCATATCAGTAAGCACGTCAAATTTGCAAGCTATACTGTATACAGTAGTTAAAATAAGGTTCTTAGCACCATTTTAATATATAGCTTCAAGCTCCTGTTCCATATTCCATATCAATATAGAGCTCTCGCATACGCACTAAAGTAACAACTTCTTGTAATATGGCAACTCCACACACCCCAATCACAATACTGCAGTCGCATTTACAAGCCTTATATAATATTATTATCTTAACCTTTATAATCGCGATGAGCTTGTTTCCGGGGGGCGCTTATACTCAGCATACTAATATATGGCGAGGAACAAGGTGGACGACGCAATTACTCTATAGCCATAAGCAACAACTTATAAATATAACTTGTATAAGGCCCAAGGTGTTTAGAAAGCTTTTTAATTAGTTATAACTATACAGCAACTTAAAGGACATAAAGCTTCTATTAGCGGCTAAAAAGCTAATAATATTCCTAATAATATTTAGTAATAATTTGTTATATAGATTACTAAGTAAGATAACTTAACACTCATCTATAATAATCTACTAGTAAGTATTTACCTGCTAGTTAAACTTCTAGTACTAATTTACTACCTTATAGAGCCATATATAAAGTCCTTCCTAGCCTTCTAAAACTATATAAGGAAGTCATTTGGCTTCCTTAGAACTTTACTCTAAAAGAGATTGCTAATAACCCTAAATAATACCCTTTCTTTGCTAATTATATTAGAGCTCTTAATAGTACTCATCTACCAGTCTTTATAAGAGGCGGCGGGTATATAAGGCAAGCTCTATAGCGTAGAAAAAAGGGAGGATTATTATAGAATATTCTTATAACTATTAATTTCCAGATAAACTTCCTATATATTCTAGCTGGTTAGGAGGGCTCTACTTACAACTCTAGAGTCCTCAATTTAGTAAAGGCTAAAGGATTTAAAGCCTTACCTGGTAGATACTATATTATAGATACTAGGTACTCTAACACGCCTATAACTCTAACTCCCTACTACGGTATACGATATCATCTTCGCAAGTAGGCGCAGGCAAATATAAGGCCACACAACGCAAAGGAGCTCTTTAATCTTCAACACGCGGCTTTAAGGAATGTAGTGGAGCGTACTATAGGCATTTTTAAGAATCGTTTCCGGTACTTTAAGGCTAGTAGGCGTAACCTCCCTTTAAGTACGCAGGTGGATGTAGTGTACGCTTTAACTGCGGTGCATAACTTTATAAATATAAGTAATCCAGATAATCTAGGTTACTTTCCAGAGGTGCAGGATAAGGTTATAGATAAAAAAGACGTAAGGCTTATAGAGGCAGAAAGCAATATAGTTATAAACTAAAGACGCGATAAGATTGCGGAGCTTATATAGCAGAGTTACTATAAGGCAATTGGCAGGCCAATTAATTAAAAATATACGGTAGATTTAGGTATATTTACTATAGAAATCCATATAGTTTCCCTTTATATATTGCTCTCTAATTGCCTATATAGTAAGGCTTTAAAGAGCAACTTAGATCTCACCTAAAATCTTACCTATATTTAAGCTTAGATTTTACCTAAAGCTTACTCTCCTATATATCCTCCTTCCTGCCAGCCAAAATATTGTTAATTAAGCTTCGCCGAAGCTCTACAACTCTAGCTGTTATAAGAAATAACCTAGCAGTAGACTCCATCTTAAAAGCTTATAAAATAGCTAGTTGCTCTACAGGATCTAGATAACTAAATTTGTTAATAAACTCTACAGAGGCCTTCTCTTAAGAAGACTTCTGGGCTATTAGCTCTCTTATAGCCCTTATATTACGGACGCTTTAAGTACGATGTTACGACTACTTAAAGAAGAGTCGGCGGAAGCTAGTTGGTTGATATAGGCACGGTCCAGAATGGATCTGGTGGAACCATGTGACGAGAAATGGTAGCCGAGGTCACGTAATGTGATCTGTGTAATCTATATAATCTGTATAATCTATGGGACAGAGCAGACAAAGCAGACAGAGTAAACGGAGCGAAGGGATTTCTTAGGAGTATAGTTATATATTTAAAGGACCACAGTTCCTACCCAGATAGTTCTCTCTTCGTAGTAAATCTTAGAATATAATTGGAGTTAATCTATTAGGCAACCACTCCACCAGTTATTATTACATTGTTATTTTATTATACCTACATACCTAGCCTAATAATAGAACCCACCGTAGTCTAGGCTATAAGGTTCCGTTACACATTCACTACTAAGGTTATAGTATTGGAATAAAATTAAACAACATGCCACCAAGAGCAGCACTAGTTATAACAGTATTAACAGAAGCCACAACCTCAGGGCCAGGTAATACCAGTATAGACAATAGGGATTCTTAAGTAGTTACATAAGGTCAGTTACAAGAAATGGTTAATTACTTATAAGATAATAATAGGATACTTAAAGAACGTATTAATAGAATTAGAGCAGCAAAGATTAAGTTACCTTTAATTAAATAATTCTTAGGAGAAAAGTTAAAGCTTAAAGGATTTCTTACGCAGATATACTTTAAGGTAGTACAGGAAGAAGCGAAGTTAGCAATATTATTAGATTAAGTAGCCTATACAGGGTTATTCCTGACGGGGAGGGCACTTAAGTAGTTTAAGCCGTATCTTACGGAAATATAGGCTAATAGTATAACAACTACTAACCAAGATGTACGGTATATATTTGCTAGTTAGAACGGGTTTATAGAACAACTAATATAGATATTTAGAGACCTAGAAGCTATAACCATAGCAAAATAAAAGCTTTAGAACTTAGTATAACGCACTTTAGTAATTAAGTATACAACACAGTTTTAAACACTAGCCATATAGGTTAAGTGGAATAACAGGGCGCTTATAGCATAGTATAAATAGGGACTTAAGGCTAAAGTCTAGGACGTAATTATCCTAATAGAAGATGCGGATACTCTAAAAAAGTTAATAGATTAGTTAATAAAGATTAATAATAGAATCTATTAAAGAGAATAAGCTAAGAGAGGGCAAGACAGAGTTCCACAGTTATATAAGGCGCAGAGTACGCAATAATAGATATAGAGTTAAAAACTATAGAATAGCGCAGAGCTAATAGACCTAAGCGGTACTAAAGAAACCTAAAGGTGGGAAAAGAAACTATGGAAACCCAAAGGTTAAAAATTAAGTAATTAAAGGACCTAGGAGCAGAGGCTAAACCAGGAATCTTAGTAGTAGAAGACGTTTAGGCGGACTCTACAGCAAAAAAGATAGTTTAAAGATAGAGCTTATATAAATTGCGGAAAACAAGGTCATTTTGCCAGAGACTATAGAGGTGGTTAAAGTAACTATGTGGTAAAGGGAACTAGGCTAGCAGACGGCACGTATATATAAAGGGATAATAATACACTATAAGAAACAAAAGAGTGTTTAATTAACAGTTTTGCGTATTATTATAATAACATATACCAAATTTATAAGGACGCTAAGTACGGCGCAAGCTATTAGCTATAGGAGCTATTATTATCTAAGTTTAAAGGAACTAATAAACCAGCTTGTAGATCGGATATTAAAGACAATAAGTTTAATATAGGCAAAGCATTTACCAATAATAAGGTAATAAGGGTAGCTTACTAAAAGCATGCAGACCTTAAAGAAGTTAAAATAGAAGCAGAGACTAAGACCATCACAAAGCAAGGTTTAGTAACGGGTATAGTAATACCATTAGATACAATTTCTATCACTTTATAAGATAATAGGAGTAACGTTTAAAAGAAACTAAGTAAGTAGATAACTACTAGTGCTAGCTTATTACTTAATAAAGGCAAAAGGCCATAGGCTTAAAATTCTTAAAAAGAGATAAAAGAAGCTTAAGATTCTTAAAATGAGATAAGATATACCTAAGGACCCATAACAGATAAAAACTAATAGGAAAGGGTAGTAACTTAATTTAGTGACAAATAAATAAGTATAGGATGCAAGTTCAAGAACTATAAGTTTAGGGAATAAGTAAGAATGTTAGCAATTCTAGGTAAATGCAGTATTTAGCCTAAAGATTAAAAAGTTAATACTAGGGTTAAAAAGTAAGACAACTACAAAAATCTAGCTACAAGACACAGAAAATAAGAAACTATGGATAAGTTTAGGACAAGAATTATTATATAGCAAGAGCAAAAGCTAAATAAGAGGTTAGCTAAGCTAGGTTATATAAGGGACAGAGCACCCGTATAAAAAGTTACTAATAGGCCAAGTGCAGGGACACCTAGGGTAAAGTAGTTAGATAAACTAGAATAAGAAGAGGATCTAAATATTCTAACTAGGTTTAAAGAAAGATATACCAAAGGATATTATAATGTAGTAATAATAAGGTACTTTCTAACAGATAGACTATACACACTAAACTAGTTATACGGGAAGTGGTATAGGCAACGACACAGTAATAAATAGGAAGACTTTTATATATAGCTAAATAAAAAAGTTGTCTAAAACCAACCCATTATAGAGAAACGCATAAGTTATATTAAAGGAGCATTAATCATAATATTAAGGAACCTAAAAGAGAGGTCTAGGGACTAGAGAAGTAAGTAATAAATCTTAGTACCTATAGCAGAGATACCAGTGGTTAGGTTAACTAGGTATAGGTTTAAACTTAAGGACAAAGATAAACTAAGAGTTAACCCAAAATATATAGCGCATTATACACTATCGTGGATAGCTTGTGTGGATAACATATATAATATATATAGAGCACCTAAAGATGAGAACTAGAAGTACCTAGTAAGGATATATTAGGCACTAGAGAAAAAGCGGTTTAGAAATGCTAAGTATATACATAATTAGCACCTAGTAGAAGTATAAGGTTAAGGGGACTTAATACTTTAACTAGGAAGATTCCTTATAGAAGAATGCCTAAACGGACAATAGTAGTGGGAGTGCCCAAAGAACACTTGTCTATGGCATATAGAGAAAAAGAAATAAACTAAGTATTAGCCAAAGTTGGACTAAGTATAGGCAGGATTAAACAGCCAACAGTTAGAAAAAGGGGAGGCGCATAGGACTAGAGGGAACTAGTATTAAAGCCTTAGACCCTTAAAGGAATTTAAGGGTAATACCTAAATTTAAAAGCTAAATAGTAAGATTAGCAGTTCAAAGTGTTAGTAGATAGTAGAGCAATTAAGAACCACATATTACTAAAGGTAGTGAAAAGGATAGGGTTACTATATAAATAGAAGGAACACCTATATCCACTTATAATAATTTTAGGAGATTAAATAGCCTATAGAGGAGGCATTATTAATCTTAAAACAGGACCTATTTAGATAACTATTAAAGGGAGACCAGTTAGAATGTCTTTTAATATCCT
>Ga0307507_10003457_pt1 | contig 30599 bp, 15 predicted proteins | sample 7_EM_MG_FD_207223 | JGI IMG/M metagenome (GOLD analysis project Ga0307507, IMG submission 207223) | Populus trichocarpa ectomycorrhiza microbial communities from riparian zone in the Pacific Northwest, United States - 7_EM | ecosystem: Host-associated > Plants > Roots > Unclassified | place... | reverse complement strand
CTTCGTGCAGAGCTTCGTGCAGAGCTTCGTGCAGAGCTTCGTGCAGAGCCTCTGTACGCAGAGCTTCGTGTAGAGCTTTGTGTCGAGCTTTATATAGAGCTTCGTGTAAAGCCTCGTGCAGAGCCTTATGCAGAGCCTCTAAGTAATAAGACTATATAAGATTATATAAGATTATATTAGATAATATATAATAGTTAAATATATAATTGCATATTAAGAAATATGTAGTTACCTTTTAAAGTTACTAAGTAGGTTAACTGCGTGTTATTTAACTTTTAAGTAGGTTAACTGCATATTAAGAAATATAGAGTTAGCTTTTAAAGTTGCTAAGTAGGTTAACTACGTATTAAGAAATATGCAGTTAGCTTTTAAAGTTGTTAAGTAGGTTAACTGCATGTTATTTAACTTTTAAATATATTAAGTTGGTTAATTGCGTGTCAAGTTAGTTAAATTGCGTGTTAAGTTGGTTAATTATATGTCAAGTTAGTTAAATTGCGTATTAAGTTAGTTAATTGCGTGTTAAGTTAGTTAAATTATGTATTAAGTTGGTTAATTGCGTATTAAGTTGGTTAATTGCGTGTCGAGTTGGTTAAATTGCATGTTAATTACGCGAAACGCGAAAACCAAAGTCTACTTGAATCTCATCCTGCGAATATTTTCCCGATGATGACTTAGTAATGGTATAGCGGTGCTCAATAGATTATCTCCCCCATTACAGCTAAATGTGCAATATAACTTTTATTCGTCCTCTAATTAACGCCTAGCGTGCAAATAGGATATTAATGGGCGAGCTAGGCAATCCTACAAGCTAGGTAATCATGCGAGCTAGGTGATCATGCGAGCTAGGTAATCGTGCAAGCTAGATACTCGCGGGAGCTAGGCGATCCTACGGGCTAGGTAATCGTGCGAGCATGGTGATCGTGCAAGCTGGGCGATCCTACGAGCTGGGCGATCCTACGAGCTAGGTAATCGTGCGAGCATAGTGATCGTGCGAGCTGGGCGATCGTGCGGGCTGGGCGATCGTGCGAGCTAGGCGATCGTGTGAGCTGGGCGATCGTGTAAGCTGGGCGATCGTGCGGGCTGGGCGATCGTGCGAGCTGGGCGATCGTATAAGCATGGTGCTCGTGGGAGCTGGGTAATCGTGCGAGCCAGGTAATCGCGCGGGCATAGCGCTCGCGAGAGCAGGGTGACCGCGCGAGCAGGGAGACCTGACCTAGCGCCCCCTATTAACACCTAGCGCGTAAATAGGATATTAATAGGTTTAACAACTTCGCAGCTTTGATCCTGCGAGCTAGTCGATCCTACAAGCTAGGTAATCGCGCGAGCTCGGCGATTGTACAAGCTAGGTAATAGCAGGGGCCTAAGCGCGAGTCTGCCCCGCCGCCCCCATAAAGTTAAAAACAACTACTAGTAAACCGCGCGAGCTAGGCAACCTATAAGCTAGTCAGGAGCCGCAAAAAGACTTAATACTAGCTAACCCTTGTAGGACCCCTAGGCTCACACAATCACCTAGCTTACAGCACCAAAGCCGCATAGTCTGTGCAGAATGCTTATTTATGCTAGTGCGCAATTGGCATTGCAGCTCTGGTCGTACAGGCTAGGTAATCGTACGAGCTAGGTTAGAGGCTATGTCTATTTATGCCCAGCACAAAATTGATAGAAAGCAAATATTGTGAAAATACTAAAACTAGAAACCAAAGGAATACACAAGGCCAGACCTAAAAATATTAAAGAAGTTCCCATATAAAGACCCCTATGAACTTTGCAACGACCCAAAGAAGTTTCCATATAAATAGCCCTATAAGCGTAGCAACAAGTCCAAGCCCCCTCGCGTAACCTAACCACCCCACCCCACCATACTAGAATAGACGAACAACCGCTATATATAATAAGCGGAGAAATGATTTAACCAAAGAGAAAACACCATAAAATAACGCATTTATATTCTCAAGGTATAAGTCCATAAGTACCTTGGTCTTGAACACGACTAATAGTCGCTATAGTGGCATGCGTTCCAAGTCCGCAAGAAATTCAAAAAATCCTAGGTCGTCGTCATGGATTTGCCTTCTATTATTGCTTTTAAGGTAGTGAATAAGTTTATCTAAGGAAAGGCCTAGATCCTTGCAAATGCTTCATAGCTCGCTATAAGTTAAGCAGGCAGAGACTATAGTGGGAATAGTAAAATATTGTTTTATTTTGTAATAGGCTAAGCAAAGAGAGGCCAAGGTGGGTATAGTAGGACATAAAAGCTTAATCCTTTTGCTAGCTTTTATTAGAACTCTTCTTTATATTTATATCCTGCACTTATAGATTTAAGGCTATAGAGTTAAGGGCACTATATTTAATTGTTGCCTATATTTGGTTAACAGCGTTGGCCTTATTATTAATTAACATCTCTTTATTAATGTCCGCCCCTATTTCTCAATCCTTAATGCTAAAGCCGTTTTCTCCGCTAGATAGTGTCTTTACGTCCCAGTCTTCATTGTTATTACTAATGTCACTTTCCCTACCAGTTAACGCCTCTGCGTTGCCGTCGGTTTCTCCATTTATAAATGCCCACTCACTAGCTAAAAATTTAGGGACACTATACTTACAGGAGAAGTTGTGGTCAATGCTGTTAGGGATATAGAATATAATAATATCTTCTTTAGCACTATTTGACATAATATAATATCCTTTACAAAAGGGGTATGCTTAAGGGTAGTAGAAAAGGGTATAAGTCTACAGACTTCTAAGTACCGGCTGCTTAGCGTCTTAAATATAAGTCCTCTCTCAATGCAAGGTAGATTAATAAGGGTTGTTATACCGCCCATATAAGGCGGAGCGCTTATAAAGGGCTTAGCTAGAATACTAATTAAACCTCCAGTAGCGCACTAACAGCTCCTTTACCACAGATCAGGAGTTAGCATACAAGATTAACTGGCTAGAACGAGTCTACTGCTTAAGCAGTGCCTTACCCTATAAACAATAAGCGTTAGGAGTGGACCATATAATACTATTCCTACTAAGGGAGGCGTTATTAGGGGCCATTGTTGGCTTCCGGTTCTAGTTCACAACTTTATACAAACGCCTCCGAACCCTACACTGTTGGGGCTGTCTGAAAGCTAAGTTGCCTATTCACCTTGTCTTAACCTTAGACTAGGCTCGTTAGCTATTAATTTGTTAAGGCGACAGGAAGTTACATCAAGGCGCGTAATAGGGCTTAAGTAAAGCCACGCAGCTAAATAGGCATTACTGTGCAAAGCAACACTTAACCAGCTGCCTCCATATCGCCGTCTCGGAATGATTGGAAGAAAGGGGTTAATGCTAGCCCTTATCGTTTAATATAACCCTCCTATGGAGGCATAGCAAAGTGGGGTGTAAATAGGGAAGAATTATGCTCCTATCGTGGCCGTATCATAGCGCATTCGTGATGCTGTGCTAGTATCCCTAAGTCAGTAGATCGGCTCGATTATAATACTATTCCTGCTAGGTAAGGCGTCATTAGGGGTTATTATTGGCTTCCAGTTCTAGTTTACACCTTTATACAAACGCCTCCGAACCCTACTAAGGCATACAGCGTCTGTTAGGCATCGTCAGCCATTTACACCTAGTAACAGCTCAGCCAATGGCTACTCCTAGTAGTGCCTCACTTATAGATTATTTGGGGCGCCTGTAGTCTCAGGCGCACACGATATATAAGCTAAAAAGTGATTATAGCCATTGAATATCTCACCATAGGCTCCGCATAAAGTGGCAAAGGGTAGCTAATATACTCCGCCTTTCCATTCGGCCTTCTCCTAACTCCGCCGTGGGAGAGAAATAAAATATAAACAGTATGCCCTAGTTCTTATATGGCGTTAAATCAGCTTATATTTACTTTCAAATCTAGCCTCTTAAACGTACATTCTTTGCCATTATGTCGCAGTCTTCCAATCCTAGATAGCAGCAGATGCCCTCTACACCTGCTTATATAACCAAGGAGGTCAACTCTTATAAAATTAATAATAATACGGAGGGTGATATACAAGAGGATACGGAAATATACGCCAATTACCTTAAGAGCCTAGAAGGCCGTAGCGAAACTAAGACAGTCTTACCTAAGCCAATAGAGAGCTATGGCGAGGCTAAGACAGACTTACCTCAACTAAAAGAGGTCTATATTAAAGGTTTGCCGGTACCTCTAGGTATTTTTATAAAACACCTATATATTATTTAGCAATACTAATAATTAAGCAAAGAATAGTTTAGCCAATCCTATAAACTTCCTTGGAGATATACCTCCCCTAACTAAAGTGTTAACAATTTCCAATGCTACAATTTCAGACGGACAACTAAAGTATCTCTTATTATAGTTGCCAACTTGCTACATAATAGAGGACTTAAAGCGTCTCCAAAACCCTAGATACAGATTAGTTGTATCTATATATAGTCCTATTACAGTAGTATGCTGGTATCCTACCTGGGCTTTACCCGTGGGTATACCACATAAGAGACTTGTATTATACTATACTAAAAACCCGCTTTACCTCTATTGTTATGCTAGGATACACAAACCGCTTAAAGATGTTATGATAGAGATAGCTTAGAGGGGTAAACTATATAAGCAAAGAGACCAACCAGGAGAGGCGCCAGATAATTATTTAGAAGATCTATTAAGGAGAGGGACACGCAAAAGAAAGGTGGATTACACCGTAGATGGAGCCTCCAAGAAGCTAAAGAAATAAGAAATTTCTTATAAGAAAAGATTTTCGCAATCACGTTCTTGTTTTCTGGCGTTAAGAATTAAGGCGCCAATTAGGATTTCTTTAGCTTGGTATTGTTTTTCTATCTAGTTGCTTCCATGTCAAGAGTATCTCGTTGTCGTTTACATGTACGTTAAATTGAAGTTAAGAACTCGCTTACAGTAAGCTTATAAGTCCTCCACCTTTATATACTTGGCAGTAATGAGTCAGCCGCCCTATAACTTGCTTGGTCCTCCACAAACGAATTAAAGTTAAGGTGTTAAAGTCTCTAGCGTTTTTATGGGTAACTAGGGTGCGGGTTAACTCTGAATTTCATATTAATAAAGTAGAAATGTTGAGAATAAATACAGGATATCTCTCTTAATATTGGCCCAAGTTATAACTCTGAAAATAGGATCTTGTTCTAAGAACTAGATCCAATTCTAAAGACTATATCCTATCCCAATTCTAAGCCAAACGTACTAAACGTGGCCAAAAAGGTATAGCGTTGAGCCAAGCGGTTCAACGGTCTTGGAAGAGAGGAGCTATTTTTAGTTGTGGCTTAAGTTACGATTCTAGGAACGGAATCTGATTCTGAAACCAAGATCCTGATTTGGGTTCACGAAGCAGACCAATTAACTGCTATAAAAAGGGCGCGATTTTAAAAAAGGATCCGGTTCTAAGAACTGGATCCCAGTTACGGGAAACAGGTCGGTTAAGCGCTGTGAAATGGGGTTGGCTATATCTGTATTTGGCATATTAGGTTTAGCTCGTTTCAGAACCAGCCAAGTAATCGATCGTGGGTGCTTGCACGACCAACCCAATAATCAACCCGCTATCGCCAGCTGTACCTTGCCTGGCGCCTTTTAGCATCGCTGCATTAGAGCCTCACTCCATTTGAGCCTCACGCGTCGCGGAACAAACTAAAAGCCAATAACCACGATTACTAATAAATGCTGCCTGCAACTTTCCAATAATACCGGAACCCCACATACGCACTGCATTTTTAACCTACACGACCAGGACTGCAAACGATGTTCCCGCACTTTGGGTCATCGTGGCTCAGCATTTAACTAAGCCCCGCAAAGCCTCAAGTCTGAGCCACGTCGGATCGGCTTGACTTTTCCGCGCCCAATCTTCAATCCTCGCGTTCCGCTCGCACCTTGCTTCCCACCTTTCTTCCAATCTTTAAACTTTCAAAATGGTTGATAAATGCGTATATTGCATGGGGCAGGGATGCCCATCACCAACGGAGTGCAGGAGCATGTTCTATAAAGGAAACTGCGAGTTCCATAGAGAAGAAGAGGGAGGCAGATAGAAGACACCTAAGGGATAGGTAATAAGAGAAGGAACGGTGTTGGTAGTCACGCCAACACCACCAAGATTTAGCAACCCCCTACTAGTTACTGCTATGCCCTTAGTGCTAAGCGGCAGAAGCACTAAGGGGATGTAGTACAGAGGGAGAGAAACAAGGGCCAACCCTTAGGATGGGACAGAGGAGGAAATCCTACAGGTTCACTTTAAACCTATGGAAGATTTAAGGGCGACCCCCTACCTAGCAGGGGAGATGCCAGAATATAAAAAAGCAGACAAGGAGATCCCTTACCAGACTATAGAAAGAACGGCCACACAGGGGACAAAGGAATAGAGAGTTGGAGGGGCAACTAAATAACAGAAGAAAAAGAAGGGCAAGCTGGGCCTAAAGTTAAAGCATGGTAACATCCTTGGAGAGCTTATCCGCAAAGAAAGCAACTCCATAAAAAAGAGAGATAAGGTCCTAATGGAATAGTCTTAAGTATTTAGCCAGAGTATGGAGACTCTGGAAAAGAAAATAGGCCTTAAACTAGAGGTAATAGTGAGGAAAGTCTTTTAGACCATAAGTAAGGCGGTACAGGGGACTCAGAAAAACCCTAAAAAGAAAGGGGTAAAAGGTAGGAAGGGCCTAATAAACCAGGAAAAGAAGTGTGGCAGTTAGGAGACCAGAACGCCAGGGATAAGCAAGGCCACGCCTTATAAGGGGCGTGGCCTATAGGAAATAAATCAGGTTAAAAGAAAGACCTAGGCACAAGTGGTTGGCTAGAAGTACTAGCTAAAGAATAAATTAAAGTTGGCCAAGGCTAATAAGAAGGGACCAGTGCAGACAAAACCAGTACGGGACCTACGCGTGTTCCTTAGGTTTGGAGAGAATATCCTAGATAAAGTGGTTATAGATTAAAAGATTAGGGAAGTAATAGGAGACTCTAAAGGGATTTAAGGAGTTAGCAGAACTAATAGAGCACTAGCAGTAGCTTATAAAGGGCCCATATAGCAAGGTAAACTATTAGAAAAGAGGGAAGAAATCATTTAAATAATAGGGTGCACTAGGATGAAAATAGCTAAGAAGTGGGATAAGTTCCTAGTTAGGAACATTCCTAAGATAAGAATAATAGACGGGTGGAGTGTAGAGATAAATGCCGCTAATACTAAACTAGAAATAAGGCTAAGGTACAAGGAAGCACCAAAGAAGGTATTAATAGTGCTAAGCAGAGGGGATAAGAGTATATGTGGAATTATATACTACTTTAGCAAAGGAAAAGGCCCTAGTATATACATTAGGCTATTTAGAGGCCAGATAGGACTAGTTAAAGTAGGGGAGAGAGGGAGACTGAGGCTATGCAAAAACTGCCTTACATACCACCTCAGCCTCTACCATAAGGAGAAAAAATATATAAAGTGCGGAGGAGGGTACCATAAGGAGTGCCTAAATAAGGAGAAGTGCGCCAGGTGCTTCTCTAGGAATTATAAGTGGGATAACCAGTCCTGCCCACTTTAACCAAGGAAGACGGCGCAAGAATAGGAATACTATAATAGATAAACTATAGCTGAAAGAAGGTATCAAAATATTAAGGTAGGCAAGCAAGTGGACAAGCTTACCCAGGAAAAAGGAGAAAAGAATGCTTAGTAATAGAGTGCATTATACTAAGCAGGAATATAGGGAAGGGGGCAGCAGTATAGGAGTTACTGCTGCAGACTAGGGAGGAGAGGAAAGCAACTATAGTGTTCATCCAAGAACCTAGACTATACAACCTAAGTAGGAAAATAATAAAGACACATCTGGTGTATAATATATTTAAACCTATATAAGACTAGATAAAAGAGGTACTAAGAACCTTAATATTTATTAAAAAAGACGTTATTATGCACTTAGTCAACTAGACTAACAGAGATATAACAATAATAATACTAAAAAACAGCCTGTACATGCATAACGTATATAGACTAGCAGAAGATAGAAGCAGTAGACCCGTAATAAGGAGGGTAACAGCAATCCCCGTAATAAGAAATTAGGTGGTAGCTGGAGACTTTAATAAGGTAGGGCTGCGGACTATAATAGAAAAAGGAGGTCTAGCCAGTTATAGCGAGATAATAGAGTAGATACTTAGCAGCTAGCCAGTACTAAATAATATAAACGTTCCAATAAGGAAAGGGAGGATACTAAACTTTGCAATATTAAGCATCCTAGGAGCAGCTATGTGGGTGGACTATAAGGCCAACTGCGGCTTAAATCACTTACTACTGTAGATTATAGTACCTAAACCTAAGCCAGTTAGGGAGAGGGAAGTAGACACAAGGAGGGTTAACCTGGAAAAGTTTATAAAATCCTACAGAAAATTTGTAGCTATAGAAGGGATAACACTAAAAGTAGAGGTAAGGGAGTTCTAGAAACACTTAAGTTAAACAACCAAAGAAGCTAGGAGAAAGAAACCTAGAGGAATAGTACTAGCACCTTAGTGGAATAACAAACTTAGAGAGGCTAAGAAGGAGTACATCCACATAAAGAAATTATAGTTAGCTAAAGTGGGACCAACTAGAGCACTCACAAACCTAAGAAAGAAGCTAAAGAGAGCCAAAAAAGAGTATTGGCTAAAGTAGATAGAAGGAGCCACCACTATAAGCGAAGTGTGGAGAATTGTGGGGTAGAGGAATAAGGTAGGGTTGTTCTAAGCGCCTAGACTAAAGGGGCATAAAGAGAAACTAGTAAAAAAGCAAATCACTAAGATAATAAGAATGCTCCTCGTATATAAAAGTAATATAAGAGAAGAGGTTGAAATAGGCGACTAGAGCAAGGCATAGAAGCTACTAACAGAACAGGAGGTTAAGAGGGTAATAGTAGGGGTCAACACAACAGCACCTAGGGTGGATAGGATTATAGTACTAGTACTAAAGGCGGTATGGGACAAGGAGGGTACTAAGATCTATAGAATGTTTAACGGAGTCCTAGCAAGAGGGGTGCACCCCTTTAAGGAAGCCAAGGTGGTCCTACTATAGAAAGCAGGAAGGGACCTAAGCACAGTAAAAGGGTGGAGGCCTATCTCCCTACTGTTAGTGCTAGGAAAGGGACTGGAGAGAGCCATGGCTATAAGGCTAGGACAGCAAGGCCTTAAAAAAGGATGGTTTAGAAACCTCCAAGCAGAAGGGATCCCAGGAAGATCGGCGGTTAACCTAGTAAGGTGTGTCCTACACTAGGTTAACAAAGAAAGAAAATAAGGATAATACACCGCAATGGTTTTAATAGACGTGAAGGGCGCCTTTAATGGAGTCCGGCTGGAAAAATTATACTAGAGCATAGTTGAGATGGGGGTACTAGGTCACATAGCGGCCTAGGCGGCAGATATATATAGAGGGAGACTCGCCTTTTTAAGGCAAGGGTAAGATAAAGGGAACCTGCTAGAAGTGGACAACGGGATCCTATAAGGATCACCAGCATTACCAGTACTATTTGCAATCCTGCTAGCGTCTATATTCTAAGGACACTATAACAGGTATAGGTATGCAGACGATATAGTAGTGATAGCAGGTAGCTATACAGCTAAGGAAGCTGCTGCAAAAGTCAAGAAAAAAGTAAAAAAGGTAATTAAAGAGCTAGAAGATAAGGGACTTAAGGTAAAGGAGAAGAAGACTAAGTTTATTATCTTTAGGAGCAGAAGGAAACCTAAGTAAAGGGCATCCATTACCATATAAGGCGAAAGGGTAGAAGCTACGGACACTATAAGGTATCTAGGGGTACACCTAGATAGACAGCTCAACTTTAAAGAGTATATTAAAATGAGATATATAAAGACCGGAAGCACGTTAGCACTTATCTAAAACATAGCCAATACCCAAAACGGCTTGTCCGTAAAAGGGTATAGGCAGATTGTCAAGGCAGTAGTGAAACCGTCCCTGTTATATAGGTCAGAGGTCTGGTAGAAAGGTTTAACAGTAAACAGACAACTAAGAGCCGTTAAAGGCGTGCACCTATTAAGGCACGTAGATAGAGCACTCAGGGCTATATATAAGGCAGCTTTACTAGTATATAAGACAACCCTAACGCCGGTAATTAAGTATAAGCTAGAAGTACCAAACGCTAAAGCTAAAGCGGAAGAACTCCAATACGCGGACTCCCTAAGAATGGGCTAATTACCAAGGAATCACCCCCTAAAAGGAAGGATAATAGTTAATTAAAGGCTAGGCTATAAAACCTAGCTAAAACAAGTATATAAGTATCTACACCCACAAAGAGAACCAGCCCTGCTAGAAGTAGTAAGGAAAGCAAATATAATAAGAAGGAAAGTCAATATAACGTTAAAGGAGTATAAGGCAAGCTACCTCCAGATAACCAAAAATGACTATAAAGGGTACGTCCTATTAGTAGAGACACCAGCAGGCGTAGTAGGGATATATATAATCCAAAACTATATAGGGAGGATTATAAAATAAGGCTCTATATACCTAGGCCCCAGGGTAATAAGGGAAGATAGAGTAATAATAGCAATAAGGGAGGCGTACAAGAACGCCCCTAAAGGGACGCGGAACTTTATAGTTCATATAAGAGACCCTAGAGCTACGTAAGTGGGAGAAGGGAGGGCTATCCCAACCACAAGCACTAGAGCAGCTTAAAAAGTTAGGAACTTAACTATAATAAGGTGGTAGGGGGTCAAGTACCTATAGGAGTGCCCAGACTACGCTAAGGCAGCATAGGTAATACCAGATTGGAAAAGGAAAGACAAATGCTACGCCACGTAGGGGTGGCTAAAAAAGTTTATCTTTAAAAGGAAGAAAGAGAGACTTAAGTAGGAGTAGGAGGAACGAAGGCCTAGGTCCTACTAGAAACTAGAACTAGAGTTTAAAAGCCCCCATATAGTAATCAAGAATAGGGAAATCACAGGCTATCTAATAGCCCTAAGATCCAGTCACAGAAACTTTTAGGAATACCATAAAAGATTCCATTATAACACCTATCTTAAATATATATGCGGTTTAAGAAAGTTAAAGAAATACCTACTATTTTACATACAAGTAAATAGAAAATCAGATAGACTTATCCAACATATTAAAAAGAGAAAGGTTAGCTTTAGTAAATTTACATATCTGTATATAAGGGGCCTAAAGACTCTAGCTAAATGGCTAGAGGAAACAAAGTATTATTAGATAAGCCAAATAGGGATCTAAAGGTAAACTATAGAATAAAGACACAGGAATCTAATTTAGGTTTTAGGTATTAGTAAAGGATAAGTAGAACGGGGATTTCCTACTCCTACTTTTTGTTTAATGTTGGAAATGGGTACCAGATAAGTTGCGTTTCTCTCTAGATAAAAGGGAACCTTAGGGAACCTAAATGCTTTATAGAGAAGCAGAGTGTAGTTTAACCTAGGGCTAGCCTAGAAAGGTATATTCCGTCATGGTATGCGGGCGCGGCTAAGGCCGCTGCGCGCTACTAGGAAGGCACGGTCCAATGGCCTAACGGCCGCCGCGGACGTTAAATAAATCTCTCTCTCTCTCTCGCACCTTGCTTCCTAGGGCTGTACATAAGGCAGCCTTGCCGGTGTACAAGACAACCCCGACGCCGGTAATTAAGTACGAGCTGGAAGTACCGAACGCCGAAGCTAAAGCGGAAGAACTCCGATACGCGGACTCCCTAAGGATGGGCCGATTACCAAGGAATCACCCCCTAAAAGGAAGGACGATAGTTAATTAAAGGCTAGGCTACAAAACCTAGTTAAAACAAGTATATAAGTATCTACACCCATAAAGAGAACCAGCCCTGCTAGAAGTAGTGAGGAAAGCAGATATAATAAGAAGAAAAGTTAACATAATATTAGAGGAGCATAAGGCAAGCTACCTTTAGATAACCAAAAATGACTATAAAGGGTATATCCTGTCGGTAGAGACACTGGCAGGTATAGTAGGGACATATATAATCTAAAACTATATAGGGAGGATTGTAAAACAAGGCTCCATATACCTAGGCCCTAGGGCAATAAGGGAAGACGGAGCAATAATAGTAATAAGGGAGGTGTATAAGAACGCCCCTAAAGGGACGTGGAACTTTACGGCTTATATAAGAGACCCTAGAGCTGTATAAGTGGGAAAAGGGAGGGCTGTCCTAATCACGAGCACCAGAGCAGCTTAAGAAGTTAGGAACTTAACTATAATAAGGCAATAAGGGGTTAAGTACCTATAGGAGTGCCTGGACTACGCCAAGGCAGCATAGGTAATACTGGACTGGAAAAGGAAAGACAAATGCTATGCTATATAGAGGTGGCTAAAAAAGTTCGTCTTTAAAAGGAAGAAAGAGAGACTTAAGTAGGAGTAGGAGGAATAAAGGCCTAGGTCCTACTAGGAACTAAAACTAGAGTTTAAAAGCCCCTACGCAGTAATTAAGAATAGGGAAATTATGGGCTATCTAATAACCCTAAGATCTAGTTATGGAAACTTTTAGGAATACTATAAAAGGTTCCGCTATAATACCTATCTTAAATATATATACGGTTTAAGAAAGTTAAAGAAACACCTACTATTTTGCACGCAAGTAAATAGAAAGTTAGATAGACTTATCTAACATATTAAAAAGAGAAAGGTTAGCCCTAGTAAATTTGTATATCTATATATAAGGGGCCTAAAGACTCTAGCTAAATAGCTAGAGGAAATAAAGTATTATTAAATAATCTAAATAGGGATTAAAAGGCGAATTATAAAATAAAGATACGGGAATCTAATTTGGGTTTTAGGCGTTAGTAAAGAATAAGTAGGATAGGGATTTCTTACTCCTACTCTTTATTTAATATTAGAAACGGGTATTAGACGAGTTGCGTTTCTCTCTAGATAAAGGGAACCTTTGGGAACCTAAATACTTTATAGAGAAGTAGAGTGTAGTTTAACCCAGGGCTAGCCTAAAAAGGTATATTCCGTTATAGCACGCGGGCGCGGCTAAGGCCACTGCGCGCCATTAGGAATACACGGTCCAATGGCCTAGCGGCCGCCGCGGACGTTAAATAAATCTCTCTCTCTCTCTCTCGCACCTTGCTTCCTTCCTTACACTTTCCTTCCTTGTTATATCCTTATTTCAAGACGCGCCCGACGTGTCCTTGACCTCCCTGCACTTATTTACTTCTCTGCCATTATACCGTCCGTTATGTCCTAGCCTCTTTGATATCCCCTCCTCGCCTACCTACCCACTTACCATGTCGGTCCTCTTAACGTAGCTCTTAACGCGTTTACCCGCAATGGCGAATCTCTTTAAATTAGAGATAATCAAAATAAAACCTATTAGGGAAGGGCTTAATGACTTCCGTAATTTATTTAACTTAACTTATTAAAATCTAGGTATCCCTAGCTCTTTAGACTTGTTATACCTAATAGGCAATAAAGGTATTTATTAATTTGTTTATTATAAGTTCCCTCTAATATACACAGTGCTTAAAAATCTCGTTGTTGACCTTACTATAGCGTTATAAAATCTTCCCGCTGCTTAAGTACTTCCTTTTAGTGCTGGCCGCGGCACTCTTTATAGTAACCTTCTCTGGCTTGGCTCTTTGGTTAATTCTAATAACTTTAACATTAAGCGGTTCCTGCCCCTTCTAAATATAATCCTTTGGATTAAACCTAACGAGGTTATTTAGGAAAAGGTATACACTACTATTATAGAGTCCACCCCTCCGCCCCAACCGCTGCTACTTTATGTTTAAACCCTATATCTATATAATATAAGCAGCTTTACCAACTCGTCTAAATATAGGAAATATGTGGATTATGTTCTAAAGGAGGAGCTAGGCCCCCTTTACGTTGGGATTCCTGGCTTATATAAAGCATTCTTTAGGGAAGTGGAAGGTCTTAAGGCAGTAAGCGCCGCCGTTTTTAAGAAATGCAAGGAAGGGGACAATCTACTATATACTAAAAAGGGTGGTTAGTGTGACTGGCCTAAAGACGTAAAAGAATATAGAGTTCTAAAGTGGTTTAATAAGCTGATTATATTATTTTTAGACTTTGTAAAGGAGCACGGGTTCGTTCTAAAGGAATAATAAAGACTAGTAGAGCACACTTAGCAGCCCTTATAAGGATCTACGGCCAACTAAAAGCTAGATATTGGCTTTGTAGATAATTTAATAGCTAGCAAAAGCTTCTAATGCTATTGGTTGTATATACTTATGCTAGAGAGCTAAAGAGTAATCTAAATACTAATATAGCCTTAAAGGCACGGTTTAATTTAGGGAAATACATAAGAGAAGTCTTCGCTACTTAGGATACTCGTTGCTTTGTTCTAGGCTTTACCCTCTATAGATCTATTATGCGTCTATAGGAGTATAACTAGGTAGGAGGCATTGCATTATTACCATTTAATATTAATAAAGACGGACTATAATTTACCTTAGCAATACTGGGATTTCTCTAGATAAATAAGGAGCAGCTTAGGTTTAACCCTACCATTCTAACATCAGACGGCAAGCGATATATTAAGGTTATACGCAATGATTAGACTAAGCGTCTTATCCTTAACAAACCTATAAAGCGGGCACGCTGTATTGCTAGTTAAGTAACTACTTGCTAGAAAGCACACCGTAAGGGGACACCTAAGATACCCCTTGTTATTAAAGACTTGTGGTAGTACCTAGAACGTAAGGAAGAAGGCAAACTACTACATAAGATATTAAAGAAGGGAGTGGTTAATATGGCCAGGTACTATTACCATAAGACTATTCGCGTAAGTAGATAAGATAATAACATCTTTAATATCTATAAGGGGCTGGATATTATAAAAGCAACAAACTACAAGCTAGTAGGCCTAATAATGCCTCTAAGACTGGCTGGAGTGCAAGGAAGTATAAGAAAAGGTTAAAGTTCTAGTAGAAAGAGGTCTTCTAGCTATAGCGCCCTATTGCCGCCCGGTAAGCGCCTGTGTTTAACCTCTCCGGCTAAGCGCCCTATTATACAGAATTGTGTGCACTAACGCGTTATTACTAGTAACTACGGAAAGCCTCTTTACAAGGCAAACTCTTGGGCTGCAATGCTTACTACACTAAAGGGTAGCATTAAAGAATACGAGTCTTTATATACGCGGGCCAGCATTATCTAATATAATATTTTAATAGGCAACCTTATAATAAATAAGGAAGATAACAATCCTTCTTAGCCGGCATTCTTAATTAACTTTAATCTTGCGATCAAAGAGTAGTAGGAAGGGCCTTTAGGAGTATAGGGCAAGACTAGCATAAGAGTATTTATAGCGATTAAAGTGCTCCTAGGCAAGATATACTCAGCTTAGCATAATTTTAAGTCATTCTTTTAGGTGCTATTCTAGATCTGCATTCACTATAATAGGCTAGGTAAAGATATTAGGCTAATAGAGTTTAAGTGTTAGAACTACAAGAGTAATAGAAAGTTAGTAGGTTTAAAAAAGAGTATTATAGATAACAAAGGGGATTTTCTTAAGAGTGTAGATAATAACTTTTTACCATACTATTAGCCACTGATCCCTTGGGTTAACAGATTGCGGAAGGTAGTATTTTTAGGCGGTAGGAGGCGAAAGGGAAATAATAAAAAGCTTCCTTCTTAAATAAAGGAGGTGCTTTAGGAAGCAAGGAAGGATCTAAAGGTGCTTATAGAGTAAATAGAATAATATTTCATTACTCTTCCACTACACAAGTGAAGTTTTGCGGAGATTTGGGCGGCTAAGGCCAGGCAGCAACCTTTAGTTAAAACGCATGTAAAACAGCGTAGGGTAAATCGCCTAGGCTAAATAAACCCGGGAAAGTAGATAATCTAATCTTCCGCCAGATTATTAGGTCCCTACACCCCACTATCCCATATAGGCTTTATATTTCTATAAAACATGTAATCTACTCCCTAGCCTATTAGAAGCCGCCTTATGCCGCCTAAATAGAGGCTATAGGAGAATTAATCCCTTACTTTAGCCAATCCCCTACTTAAATAAGTCCCCTACTTAAACAAATCCCCTACGGGAGCCAATGCCCACGTGTTTTACTGCCCTATAGGAACCAATCCCCTACTCCTAATAATCCCCTATAGGATGCGATCCCCTACTCTAACAAATCCCCTACGGGATCCACTCCCCTACGGGATTCACTCCCCTATGCCAATAAATCCCCTACGCTAACAAATCCCCTGCGCTAACAAATCCCCTACAGGTGCCAATACCTATATATTCCACCGCCCTATAGGAACCAATCCCCTGCGGCTTATATTCCCGTATAGCTTTAGCTCCCCTACGGGAGCCACTAGCCACGTTTTTCTCTTCTATATAGGAACTAATGCTCTACAGCTTCCGTTCTTCTGTTCCTAAATCCACTAGCAATTCGCCTATACAGTTTTTAATTTTATCCGTATAGTATAAACAGCTAATAAATATAATAATCTACTATATTTTAATCCTATATTAAAATTTAATTACCTAGATTTTATATCCCATATGGAATAATTTAATAAAAAATCTTATAGAAACTGGAATTTGTGTTCCATTTTAAAAATATATTTATAAAAGATGATATTTTATATAGGATTTCTACTAAAATTCTCTTTTTATATCCAGCTTTTAAATACCTCTTTTAATATCCTCTTATACGGGAAAAGTGGCTATAAAAATAATACTTTTATTATTTTTTATCCCGTATAGAACTTTATTTAAAACTGTTTAAAATTACTAGCTTTTCTTTTCTTATTTTCTACGCCATCCCGTATAGATAGTATATCTAGGAAAATAATAAAGTTCTAGTTTCTCTATCTTATTTTTAATTGGAAACCCGCTTACGTAACCAACTCTCTCTAGTAATATTAGATTCTACGTTTTAGGATTAAGGCTATGCATCCATATTACATTAAAGCTATATAACGCAAAGTTATTGGGATATATATGTATATATATTACTAGCTAATAAACAGTATAGTTAAGTAACGTACTGCCTCCAACTATTAACAAGTATAAATAAGAGAAAATATAAAGAAGAAAAGAAAAAGATAGCTAAATCCTAAATATATATCTGCCCACGCGCCAAAAAGGCATGCATTCTATAGACTCCCAATACCCTAGTAAATTTAAGAGAGCTAAGCGTAGGACTGTATATTATCAAACTTGCCTCCTCCTATAAAATTACGCTAAAATTCTACGTTCGCACTAATAGCGAATTCTAGATATAATAAGGACACTTACGTCTCTTTATAGCTAGCTAATACTTAAGCTATAAAAACAACATTTTTAATCTAGATCGGAAAATTAATCAGCTTGGCTTTACTATAGACGCAAAGGCTCTTACCTCCTAGCTATTAAGATCCTTCCCTACTAGAATATTAAGGTCCTTTTCTATAAAATCTGCGGCTCCTTTTATCGTGCTCGCCTTATTAAGAAAACTCCTCTAAACTGCCTCTTAAGCGTTTTAATCTAATAGGCCGTACTAGAGCGCGAGGTGTATTCTGCTTATAATGGCCTTATTAATCATCTTTACCTAGTTGGTTGTAAGAAACAAGATTCCTTTATAGTATTTAAGCTTACGCAAGAATACACAAACAAGGGCATTATAATAGATATTATTGGTAGCACGTTGTTCCACAAACATGTCCGCCTTATTAAGGAGCAGAGTGGCTTTCCAGTGAGTTACTATCTTAAAGATATAAGAAAGCCTCTTCTTAAGTATATCCGTAGTTGTGCCTAATTCTCTAGCAGAGATCTACTTAGTTAGAAAGAGCTGCAATTATAAGGGAATGGAGACGTACGACGTAAAGTGGTCTCCTAAGGTATTCTAATATCGCCTCTACTGTTAAGGTCTTACCAACACTAGGCAGCCTACTAATTTGCCTATCTTAGTAGATAGTGTAACTAATATTATAAGAGAGGGTATAGTAATAAGTCCGCGCCCTTTACCCAATACAAAGTTATTTAAGATAGGGTAAGAGTCCTAAGATAAGTAGGTTTTACTAAGAGCTTAAATAATCTCCTTCTGCTAAGTAGGAATCCTAAGGTTATTAAAGGAAGAAGGGTTCCATGTAATATTACTAATATTAGCAACTACAAACTTAACTATAACGCGTTAGTAAATGCCGCTTATGTATAAGTAAAGATAACGCACGTTAGAGCTTATTACCTAAACTAAAACCTAGCATAGTTAGGCTGCTGATTAGGAAATCTTAATCCTTTATTTTAGTTAGATCTATATCTGTCCTCTTAATTTAGTTTTTCCTTTTATTTAAGCTCTTTATAGAATTGTAAATGGCCCACAAGTCTAGTATTTCTGGCAACTTGTCAATTTGTGGTCTAGCGTAATTAGGGTTAATTTGCCGGAAATACACTATATTAACCATAATTCGGCTCTTAATAGAGACTTTAATCCTATTACCGTCTTTATCCTTACAGAAGGCAGTCCCTTAGTACTGGCGGTAGTAGACACCTCTTAAGTTATTAAACGTTTAACTATATCCAATCAGCCATGCTCTAATCTCGCTCAATTTTTAGTAGTACTCCAGAGGAAATGCCTAAAGGAAGTCTATCTATTTCGTTCCGCGGAACTTCTTAATAGTAAGCTTAAGGGCGGCTTCTCTAAACACTTTCCCATTAAAATTAAAGTAGCGACAGTCTAAATGGAAGTACTTAGCTCCATCCAGTCTTGCTTTCTCCTTACTATAATTATACTTAATGCATCTCGGTTCGCCGGTACTAGGATAGGTAGTATAGACCTCCAAGTTCAGCTTAAAGAGAGCCCAGAGCAGATTATATATAATTTTATAGTTCTTAAGAAGGGGTTTAAGGCGTTTAGTTATAGACATATGGGTGGTTTTAATAAAGCTAATTAAGAGGTCTAGATATTCTAAATATACTTTATTCTCAGAGCTGACGTTTGTGCTACTTTAATACAATTCCAGTTCCGGGAGAAAATTATATAGGACGTTCTATTCGACCTATACGCAGTATAAGCCGGCGAGTTTTAATAGCGGAGATTTTCCGTACCAAAGGCTTATTCTCTCTTAGGCAGATTCCGCGGACATCTTTAAGGACCTTCCTTAGAACGTCTCGTAACCCCTTAGACTTAACATTAACGTAAGACGTAGAGTCTTTGGTTTTCTTATTTGTAATTTATCTTTAGTAATTAAAGGCACTTATAAAGAGTGTTATGCCTACTAATTTAAATACAATTAACAAACATATATTAGTCCAGTTCATTAACCTCTCCTATTAGGGCTACTAGCTTAGCAATCTTGTACTAATAAGCTTTCTCATCCCAACTGTAAATAAATAGTATTAGTAGGACTATATATACATGACTATAAAGACATACACTTTATTTACCGTCTTGTACTCCAACCTAGAGGCTCGCGATATTGCTTTAGTTTTAGGGTCTTCTAGGGCTAGTAGCTCAACAGCTAGGCCTCCTAGGGTAGAGGTAGAGGTAGACAACGTATTTTTTGCTATAGCTACCTTTAGCAGCTCTAGGAATTACAGAGTATGCTATATAGTAAGGGGCTGCTAAGCTGGTAATAGAGTAGGGCTGCTTAAAAAAGTGTTTAGGGTCTTTAATATAGTCTATATATTACCTAAAGGGTAGAGCTAATTTAAAGTATAAAATTAAAGAAGTAGCTAGAGGAGGTTAATAGTACTAGTCTCTGGAGGAAAATCCACCCAATATTATACCTTTTAATCTATCACTACTGTGCCGCAAATATCCACTACACTACTCTCTAGCTATGCGGCCTTTCCCTTATCCATCCTAGCAGAGGCTAGATATGTAGTGGCATTGTTTTAATAGTAAAAAGCTCCACTCGGTAAAGCTATAGGGAGGGGCTTGCTTATTAAGACATTATTTAGTGGTTTGGATATATAATTATAATTGCAAGCATTGGAACGCTAGATCATACTGGTATCCTACCAACATAAATACCACAAGCTAAGTAATAGGCTTAAGGTATAGGACTACATACTAGGATCTCAGTCCCGGTCTTAGTTAATGCGCAGGAGCTAGCTGTATGTCTTAGATTGATAGAGGGTAGTATACAGAAGGACTTTAATAGGTGGCTTATACCGCGGATCGCGGCTTAGATTCTATAATGTTATAAAAGAAGGTTAACACCAAACAAGCTAATTACTCTTTTAACTGAAGTAAACATATACCAGCGAGTTGGGTAAGGCGTTATAAGTTCTAATTACTAAGGGCACTATTAAAAATAATGTAATTGTTCTAATCAATACGCAGGAGCTAGGTAGACGGTTTTAGAGGATACGAAGAAGCACTAGAGGCGGAGGAAAAATAGATACCAATTAGTTAGTGCTTGCCTCGCTTTAGCTTATTCCATTCCACTCTATTCCACTACACTTCATTCCACTTTATTCCAACTCCATATCTCACTCCATTCCATCTTGCTCCATTTTATCTTACTCTATTACTATCTTGTTTTCCCTTATGCAATATAAAAGAAGGCAGATACAATGGCTCTAATTAATATATAGAATCTAGGTAGGATGTTTTGGATTAGGGTAAAGAGAGTATATATATATTAGAACCAATGAAGCTTAAAGGTATATTAAAGTCTAAAACTTAGCTGAAACGAGATAAAATGGAGTGAAATGAAATATGGGCTGTAGTAAGACAATACGTTCTACTAGCTAACATACAGCCGTGCCCTGACGGTTAAGATCTTCCTTATATACCTATTGGCTGAACCAATCTCTATATAACACGTTATGGCATATAGGCGCCAAAATTGGAACCTAAATCCATATAAAACTATACTTCACCTATACCTATCTCACTTCATTTAATATTGCATTTTACTCCATTAAATTTCACTCTATCGTATAAGGGTTACTAGCTACGATATTCTAGATCCACTCCTAACTATGGACCAACATACAACTTCTAAGGCGGGTCGGTTAACCCCACTAAGTTCCAATACAGAAATCAATAGATTCCTTACCAAGATTAATAAGAAAGTCAAGCAATTGAAAATAAATGGTATAATACGTGGCAATTAAGCACTTTTAAAAAACTCCCGTCTTAACTTCATTTGGGGCGAGCCTATTAAGGAGCCTAGCAGCTAAAATGCAACAAAATAGCGGAAGGCCCGAGCCCGTCGCGTATATACGGATATTCAGGATGCAAACGATCACGTCTTTCTTACTGTGGTATTAGTTATCCCGCCAACGGAATATGCCAAAACAAGCTTTAACATTATTGTGGAGTACCTTACTTACCTTAAAAACTATAAACCGTATTATCTAAACTTAAGGCCTATAGCCAAAAAGTTCTTTAAGTCAACAGCCGCAGAATAGGGCTTTACTAGCAGCTATGGTTACCTTAGTTTTATATAAGCCTTATTTCCTTAAAGTACGAACCCTTCTTTTATATATAACATTATACTAACTAGATTAGCATATATTAAGCTCTAACCTGCAAAATATAAGTAAGATAAAGGTATACAAACATCTATTCCCTATTTAAGGAGAGAGTATAACTAATTACAATAGCGTTGCTAAATTAACAAGCCAGACCTAATGGAGAAGCTTAGTTAACTAGAGCCCAAGGCCTAGGCTTAGGTGCATAATAATTAATTAGTTATATAATTAGTGCTTAGTATTAACTATTGCTAGGGTTAGCCTAAGACTCTTAATTATTGGAGAGGCATTCTAAAGCTCTAATCCCTTAGGACGCTTATAGAACACTTAATATACAAGTCTTAGGTGCTTGTTAATTAGTTACTTATATATCTTAGAGCAAGATTTATTATAAAAGGAAAGTATAATCTTATCCAACAATCCCAAAACTAGCGGTTGGACACCTTGTTCCCCAAATTTAATACATTAATACTTATCTAAGATAGACGCCTCTTCTAAGAGTCCTCTAAGCGCTATTATACCTATATATCACCAAGTTATAGATAAACCATTATTAAAGCATCCCTGGTTGGAATCACAGCAAACTTTAGGTCTATAAAATAACCTTTAATAAAATGTCGTATCTATGGTTAATATTAAATAGGATATCTAGTATTACTAGGGGAGGGCTAGTACTGTTCTTTCTTATTTATAAGGCGCTATATAATTAAAACCCTCCCTAAGCCATTTCGCACTGGGATAAAGACAAGCAATTTATAGAGAAAGGAAAAGGAGAGAGAAGGACTAGCGGTTACAAATTGCCTGTCTATATATATGCCAGAAAAGGACAATAAGGACACTCTCTTTATACTTAGGATCGGACACTAGGATAGATAGAACATCTTCAATTTATTTAATCTAGGGGATCTAGATACTCCAGAGTTTTAGAAAAATACTATAAAAGAAGCTAGAGATTAACTTTTATCCATAAATAAATAGCATATATCGCTTTAGATTACCACTTATTACTACCTCTTCTCTAACTTAATCCGTGCCCTTATTATATAACATTTATACCTAGTAAGAACCTCTCTTATTACTTATCCATTTTCTATACCTAATACTTTGACCAGCTTCCCTTCGCCGTCTTTAATATTGCATAATCTGCCTTTAAATGTTATAGTTATGTCCTCTATTATCTTAAATATATTGTAGAAGGGTACAGTATCCCTTAGATAGGAAGTCACAATGCTGTCAGTCAGTCAGTCAGTCAGTCTATCGGTTAGTCAGTCGGTCGGTTATAATCAGTCAAAAGTAATCAGTAAAGCAGTCTATAAGAAAGGAAAGAAAAGAATGTATTCTGGTAGGTTCGTGTTCTCCAAGAAGGAGGGAAGCCGAAGGCTCAATATATATAGGAAAATGCCAAGACACTAAGCATGGGACATTTTACCCCACCACATACCTCCCCCACCAAGAACGTTGTCCCCTAACGTTCTATACCATAGAAGAATAGCCAAACAAAAATAAAGCAAAAACAGAATAGAAAAAGGAAAGCACAAAATAGAACATAGGAAATCTCTTCCTCCTAGTAAGATACCTATCAGACACGCACTGAAATAAATACACCCATTAGCCATACTAGTTGCCTATACACCATACCCACCAGCGTCACTAGTCAAAAGCATAAATGCACGCACTAGCCGCCCTAATCGCCTATATACTACACCTACTAGCGGTACTAGTCAAAAGCGTAATTCTGCAGCCGTTACAGCCCTATAGAACTATTCCACAATATCCTTCTGTTATCTATAGCTAAGATCCAATCTTCCTACTAGTAACCAGAACAGTAAACCAGAAATAATAACGGCAGCAGTAACAGCAGTAACAGTAACAGTAGTAAAAACAGTAATAAAAGCAGACAGTTAGCGCGGTAAAATAAAATAAAACAGTCGGCGGTAGAACACTCGGTAGAACACTTAATAACAGTAAGTAAGCAGTAGGACATCCAGTAGTAGAACTTTTGGTAGCAGAAATCTTAGTAGCGGCAGACGGTCAATGGCAGTTGGTTAGTAGCAGTCGGTTAATAGCAGTCAGTCAAAACAGCAGTGGTAGAATAATCGGAATAGTGGAACGGAACGGTCAGAGCAGCAGTTAGAATAGAACAGTCGGTTAAGATAGCAGAAACAGAACAGTTAAAACAGTAACAGCAGTAGTAGTAGCCATAGCAGCAACGACAGTAGAACAGTCGGTCTAAATAGCGGTCAGTAGAAACAGTAGAACGGAACAGGTTAGTCAAAACGGCAGTTAGAATTAAACAGTTAAAGCAGTATTAGGTCTAGAATAGATCAGTTAGAACAGCTAAATAGCTAAACAGATCTAGCAGATCTAGCAGTAAAATAGACCCAGCAGCGGTACAGATCTATAACAGTAGAGACAGAGCAGTTAGTTAAGACAGCAGGGACAAAATAGCCAGACGGAATAGTGGCAGTAGCAGTAGCGGCAGCAGAGCAGTCAACTAAGGTAGTAGAGGCTCTGGCTTGGTTTAATCATTTAGTTAATTATTTAATATTAAAACTCTACATCTAGCTCTGCGTCTAGCTGTGCATCTAGCTGTGCATCTGGCTATGCATTAGTAGCTTTGCATTGCATATTCTGCGTCCATATCTGCGTGCGTGCCTATATACCTGCTTTAACTGCTGGCCGAAGACTATCTAATTGGTCGGCAACGACATGCTACAACTAATCATTCGGTCATTCAATTAAGGTAGAAAGTCAGCCCGGTCGAAGGCTCTAACTATCCTAATTTAAATGCAGAGACGGCGTTCAACTAATTAAGATTTAATAAGGCCCTAGCTTAACTTAAGGTATCTTCTACTACATATACAACTAAGGCTTTGCATCCATAGACAACTAATCAACACTTCTATATAGACGTGCGATCGGTCAAGGCTCCGCATCTACTGTTTAATCAAGGTTTCGCATATATAAGTGTCCAGTCAAGCTACCGTACTATTGTCCAACCAAGGCTCTGCACCTATATACTCCATATCCATAGACTCTGCATATAACTCCGTGTAAGACTCTATATAAAGCTCCATATCTATATCTATAGGAAAAACCGTTCTGGTTAACCAGTCCATGGGCGTTAAGATAGGCGGCAATCAATTAATAAAGGAGGGTCAAAGGGAGAGGTTTCTATAGAGGCTCCAAAACATCAACTAGTGGCACTTCCAACAATCTTCCAGCCGTATACTGGTTTCCTAATTAGGCCTAGTGCTTGTCTGTCTGCCATTATAGGATCCTTAACTGCTAATTAAAGACATCTAATGGCGACGGTAACTAATTCAATTTAACTGTAACAACATACAATCAACTGACGTTTAAATAGGGCATTAGGTTGGCCTAACTAAAAGTTCTAGTTAATCCAACTTAACTATAGAGGCGGCGTCTAACTAATTAAGATTTAACTAAGGCTCTGGCTTAACTCAAGGCGTCTTCTGCTATATATACGATCTAGGTCCTGTATTGTTGTATACTCAATTAAGGCTTCGAATCCGTCGACGTTTAATTAAGGCTCTGCACCCATAGGCTCTACATCTATAGACAGTCGATTAAGAGTCCAGCTTGCAGTTATTTAGTCAAAGCTTCATATCTATGCAGTCAATTAAGGCTCTCAGTGTCTACCAGATGTCTAATTTAGAGACCTGTCTTAAGACTTCCTTCCTTATAAGCATAAACGGCAGCTTCTAGAAGACTACTTCTGCGGGCCTAGTACCTTTCTAGGACGTCTTTTATAGCTGCTTTCTTCCCTTCCAGAACCGCCTTTGCTCTTGGCTTCTTTAGTACATCCTTAGGCTTTTACGGCTGCTTCTTTACCTAGGCTATTAGCAGTACGCTTACATATCCTTAATCTTCTTCCAGCTTAAAAGCCTTCTTAGGATTATCTTCTACTTTTAATCTCTTTATTATTATCCTACTGGTTCTATACTTTACCTAAGTTATCCTTAACATCTTCAAGGTCATCTAGTAGTAGCTTCTTAGCTGTTATAACTACCTCTATCGCATATCCCTTGCCCTTATGTCTATAATACAGTCCTTTTGTCAAGATAATTTCTAAGAAGTGCCAGCTCCTATACGTCCAATTCCTATTCCCCTTATAATCCTTAGCAAGGTCCTTTACTGGCTTAGCTAGATATGGCTTAGTTCCGTCTTTAGTTGTATAAGGATAGTTTAGGCCTAATATAGTCAGCTATGCCCTCTATATAATCTCTTACAGAGCATCTTTATCAGTGCCTCTTTATATACTACTTTACCGTTTCCGCAGTACTTAATTTCCAATGTCATGTTACCGCCCTTATATAGGTCCCTTCCTTACTATAGTATCTGTTCTCATTGTGTAGCTAGTACAGTACTGAATTTAAATGGCAGTTGCGGAGCTGCGATCAGCTATTATTTAAATAAGGAATAAGGTCGGCCCGGTTAAAGGCTCTAATCTAACAATATTTAATTAACTTGCTTTAGTAACAGTAACGTGCTAATATTAAGGCTTAGGCTTAATTTAACTCTTTAACTAACCGTAGCTTCTATACAGTTGTTTAATTAACCAAGGCTTCTATATACTCGTTTAGTTAAGGTTCTGTATACAGCTCTACATTATATAATCGGCTCTATATCCGTGCAATTAATTAAGGCTCCTAATACTATTTTTATTATATAGCTGGTGCATCTGGTGCATTATCAAATTCTAGGGGCAGTATAGAGTTCTGCTAGCTCTATTGCTAAATAAACCAATTAGAATTTTCCGTGCCGGGTATAGAAAATCGCTATTAGCTCGGTAACAGGCGGTAAGCTAAACTAACATCTTTATAGTAGGTCGTCGCGACTAACGCGTCACAATTAAGAAAGTAAACAAGAAAAGGAGCTTTAGGAAATACAGTAATTAAGCAGACAAAATAAAAATCTTTTATATAGTCATTACCTGCGTCCCCTCCCCCACCTTAGAACTTAACTGTCCCCTAGTTAAACATCCTACACCTACTATAGAGCCTGCTGCGGAGCCTATAGATTAATAGCTGGCCTTAAGCATCTGTCTCCATAACCGTCTCCAAGGATCAGATAGTTCATTCTTTTTTCTAGTTTCAGCTGTCTTATCTGCAGGCCGTGACCTAACCTAGACGTAATCTCCTAGTCAAATATTCTCCTGTGGCAGAGCCTGCGGCTTAATAGTTGTCCTAGTTGTACAGATATCTCTAGGGGTTAGGCAAGTCTGCGGACGTTACTGGCTAAGCGTTACAGAGTCCATAGGCCGTACTTAACAGTAGTCCTCCTAGCTTATACGTATTTCATCACTGTTCTTTAGTACTACTCCATTATGGAAAGTAGTAAAATCCATTTGTATTATAGGGACCTATTTCTATATCTGTCCTTGTCCTTCTATTTTCTAATATGCCTGTCCATCTAGGTCTATTCCTTAGTACGTATAAAGCCAGTTCTTAATACTTTTTAATTATCCTTTATTGCCGAGCCACGGAAGTTTAGGTCTAGGTCGTTCGCGTATCCCAGCTACTAGTCTTCCTTAATTAGATAGATGCACAAATCCTTACTAAATAAGATCCTTAAGCCCTTGGCATTTATACTAGGTAAAATAGTAACTTCCTCTATATCTAAAACAGGTCTATAGGCCTTGTCCTCACATACCTTACTAACCCTATATGTCCCACTACGGCCGTCTAAAGGCAGTAAAATCTTGCGGATATTAAGAGCCTTACAGATATTAAAAATCGTATAGATATTAAAAGTCTTGCAGAGCAAAGGGAGCTTAGGTGCTGTTCTACCAGTCTTTATATCCTAGTACTAGGCCATATCCTTATGCTAAGCTTTAAACTGCAGCCTAATTTAGCAGTGTTATAAACCTTTCTAGGTCCTTTTAAATTCGGTTAAGGAACGGTATCAACTATACGGCTATTGCAAGCTCCGTCTTGCTCAACCTTAGTCTCTTTAACTAGCTTACCATTTCATCTATCTCCTAATCTACAGTAGGGGGTGACTGCTGCTATATTGGGGCTCCTCTATGTATACCTAGGTCCAGAAGCCTTCCTTCTCTCCTATGGTTAAGCTTATCCCTTTGCTGCTATAGCTCCTGTATAAGCTAGACATTCAGGGCGTCTTCTTCTAGAAGGATATCTATTCACTTAACGCCCTCTATAGTCACTATCCTTAACTCTACGGCCTCCTTTAGTCTTTTAAATATAAGGGTGCTAGGCTCATCTGCTACAGCTTCTATCTTTTCCATTACGTGCCTATGGTATTTAATAGGAAGTCCTTATATAAACAACCACCCCTTATCTTGCTCAGTAAGGTTTCCTACGGCTACCACTTTATCTAAGATGGTAGTGAAGTCCTGCATATAGTAACGCAATTCGCCTAGTTATTCCGTAGATTTTCAAACAAAAGCTTCTATAAAGTCTTATATCTCCATGCGTTAGTAGTAGTTCTTAGTTTAATACTTAGTCCTAAGCTTTCTAATAAGCTCCGTTTAATTACCAATTACAAACTTAGGCAGGCTTTAGATCTACATCCCTATCTAGTAATCGCAGTACTCTAAAAGGCCCTAGTACTTCTCCTCACTCGTTACACAATATTGGGTGCATAGCCGTTCGTACTGCTTAATAAACTGCGACACGTTCTATCCTACAAAGTAAGGAGCTCCAACAGTTCCTGGGGCTAGCATAGGCTAAACCATAACGTAGATCTTATCTTGAGCTGTTAACTACTGGTCACATACATCTAGAGCTTCCTTAGGAGCTTATAGGTGGTCCTTACGGCTCTTATTCTTCGTCTACTAAGGGTTATCGGTCCTAGGTATTACAGGTAAACGCTGTGGTAGATCTTCTTACATAGCCGTGGTCTTAACAGAGAATATCCCAAATAGCTATCCTAGTGTTGGTTTATACTTAGCAAAAGAAGTATAGGCTTCTGTTCCTTCTAGCTACTTCTTAACACCTAGAGGTTAGTCTTCCTAAGAGAGCACGGTGTCTTTATTATTTACAGCCACTGCTGGGTCTTAATACGTCCATCTGCTTTGGTCTGCCGTCGTTCCGCGCAGTAAGGTGCTACTAAGCCTTATGCTTCCGCCTATATCTACTTCTTTACGGAATGCCTCTAAAGCTGCCGCTAATATAATCTAGATAACTCGAAAGAAGATAAAGCTAAGCCGGAACAGGAGGCTTTCAAGGAGAGACCCAATCTCGTATACTTACAACCTTGCTCAGTATTGTCTCTATTCTTAAAGGGCAGTACTAACTTCCTCTGCCACTAGATCCCTTAAGTCTCGTTTCCATTTAATTAACTAGTCCTTGGCTTGTCGTCTCTGCATCCTCAACAAAGCTCTGGCCATGTCCATACATAGGTAGTAGAAATATTAGGTACCTCCAGCCGCAGGTTGAAGTTGTCTAATTGGCTCACTGGTTCGCTTAACATCCTTACACGTAACTTTCCAAGACCTTTACCACTCCTTGGCCTATGCGTCAAGTCTAGCTGTCCTTTCTTTTCCGCAGTCTTTCTGTTCAGGGTCTACCTAGTTCCCCTTACTGTCCAATACTGCCTGGTTCTCTACTGCTGTCTCGTCTACCTGGCTGGTCGTTCTTCTGCAGCTGGTCATCCTTCTGTAGTTATAATATATTCTTTACGTGTCTGATATGTATATAGCACTAGACTTCTAATCTAAAGAGCTTGCCGTCGTCCCCACGTGGAATGCCAAAATGTAGAAGGGTACGGTATCCCTCAGATAGGAAGTCACAATGCTGTCAGTTAGTCAGTCTGTCTATCTATCGGTCGGTCGGTTGGTCGGTCATAATCAGTCAAAAGTAATCAGTAAAGCAGTCTGTAAGAAAGGAAAGAAAAGAATGTATTCCGGTAGGTTTGTGTTCTCCAAGAAGGAGGGAAGCCAAAGGCTTAATATATACAGGAAAATGCCAAGACACTAAGCATGGGACATTTTACCCCACCACAATATGACCTCCAATCTCCTCTTATTCCCCACTAAGCGCCTTATCCCTGGCCTTAGCGGACATAATCTATATAGCTAGAAGTGTAACCACGCAAGTTAGCGGGACTAGTGGCTATAAAGGAGAGGTGTTCTATGGACATAAAATATTAAGTAAATGCTATCTTTTGCAAAGCGTTCTTAATCACGGATAGTTGTTTAAGGAGGAATAGCGGCTAATTTAGAAACTTATTTTAGAATAAAAGGCCGCAAAGCACATGCGCATTAAAGCACAACTATTATAAAAGATGTAAGTAATTAGGCATATACTATATAGGATGGAATGGCTAAGCTAATATTCACCTTAATGGCGAGAATAGAATTTCTGGATAACTGTAAAAGGCAGAACATAAGAAACATAAAAAGGGGTAGATTATAGGCTTAAACGGAGAGCGGCTTTATAGAGCTGCGCTATAAATAATTAGCAAAGTAGGGTTAAAGGAAATTTATAAGGGAAAATAGAGGTGTTGCTGCAGCTAATAGGTTTATAGCTGCTTAGAGGTTAATGCCTAACGGGAAGGGTTATATAAAAGAATTGCCAAGCGGCTACCTCTTGGGCTAAGCTGCGGCCGGATTTGCCCTGCCTTACCATTAAAGCTTTCTAGCGCAGAACATCACGTATATAATTAGGCCACTAGCCAAACAGTAGAACGGGTAAGGCGTCCGCTATAATGCGCATTTTAGCTGTGCATTAGCCGTAGTCTAGGGGATTAGAGTTACTAGATACACATAGCCCCTCTACTAACTAAAATATCTCTAAAGATTAGATTCTCGTGGCTCGTTTTTATTTATAAGGCAAATTAACTGCAGCTAGTTTATGCGCCTTTATGTTATACGCATAAGTTAATCAATTATTAACGCCTGACTTTATATTATTTGGACTACCACTTAGTTTTTGTTACGGCACTGATGTGCGTAACCGATAGGGCCTAGTCAGGGGGGTTCGCTTACGTCTTGGCTTCATGTATATAGACGTGTCCTTTCCACGACCTTCTTCTACTCCTCATCTTGATATCCGAGTCCATAGACATTCCAATTGTACAGGCTTGCATACGTTCTATACGGCGCTTATGCCTCAATTGACTGAGTCGCTGTGACATTATATCAAGATCCCTCGGTCGATCGCAGGCTGTTGTATCCCAGGTCAGAAAAGCCCTGTGGCCTAGGGTGGTTAACGGGTGACGGAGCCCTATATACTAGCAGGCAAGGAAGGAAGGAGATGCATACTTCTATAACAAAGCAA
>Ga0307507_10003456_pt1 | contig 30602 bp, 8 predicted proteins | sample 7_EM_MG_FD_207223 | JGI IMG/M metagenome (GOLD analysis project Ga0307507, IMG submission 207223) | Populus trichocarpa ectomycorrhiza microbial communities from riparian zone in the Pacific Northwest, United States - 7_EM | ecosystem: Host-associated > Plants > Roots > Unclassified | place... | reverse complement strand
TGTAGATAAGGCATGCAAAATTACGAAAGAGAAAAGATTATACACGCAGACATGAAAGAATATATGTACAGGAAATAATTGCAATCTCAAAATCTAGCAACATACCGAGTATAAGAACCCATTGCAGCGCTAAGAAGATTAACTTGATTAATCTCATGGATGAGGAGGAAGAAGAAAAGATTAACAGATTAACAGAAAATAATGTGTTTACCAGATTTTCAACGCTAGAAAGTTTTTCTCTTGTTGCAAGATTAACAGCAAGTTCAAGATTATTTAACTGCCAAGCCACTAAAAAATGATATAAGATTGATGGCTCTTTTTCACATAATAAAACATGATAGAAAAGAAAAGAATCCAACAAGCAAACCTAGCCATTAATGAAAGGCATAATTGTTGCTTCATTTAGAGTGGTAAGCAAAACCAGCAGAGAGAGTGGAGAGTAGAGACCGGAGACTGAAGACAATCAGATCAGAGGCAAACGAGGTAAAGAAAAAAATGGGTGTTTCGAGAGAGAGATTAACAAAGAGTGGAAGACTAGAAGTTGTTGTGCTGCTGGTCTTAGCCTGCTAGGGTTGAGAATGTGAGATTTGGAAAAAAGGCAAAGGGGAGGCTGGGGAGTGGGCAAAAGGTAAAGTCGGGACTCGGGAGGGAGAGTCAATAAATTTTGTAACAATTTTCAAACTCATAAACTCGGTCCGATTTTACCGAGTTTGCTGGTTTTCGAGTGTTTAACCCAATTTTACATGTTATATACAAGTTAACTCGTAAAATCATTTGATTGTACGAGGTAACTCGCGATTTTGACAACATTGATGTGTAGCATGCAAAGTATGTGCATTGCACACACAATAATAAAGGTGTGTGCAATGCACATACTAGGTCTAGTGCGGGATTAGGTTTTCATATAGGGATTGAAATTATGATGAAAACTTTAACCTTGTAAAAAGTTATTTTCAGAGCGCGATTATGTTATGGAGAAGATTAGAAATAGATATGTTGCATTGTCAACAAGTTTATGAAACTATAGGTTTGACTTCACATGCCATTTGGTATGGAAGTAATTCGAGAAACGTTGGCATGTCTAGAAGGCTTGATAGGGCCAATCCATGAATATAAAGATTGTTTGATCAATGATAAACTTGAATTGGTTATGGAAATCATTAAAAAGGCTAGTGGAAAGTATGTTGAACTTGTGGCAGAGATATATCGAAAGCTATAGGTTATTAAAGATGACATTTTTGTCTTAAAGATGACATTTTTGTCTTAAAAATGAAAGTGGCATGCGTCCCAATATGTGAATGCACATCCAGACTCAAATTGTCAGCACCGAAAGCATTTAATGGGGTTCAAAGTCCTAAAGAACTAGGAAACAATTTTTGGGTTATAGAGCAGTGCTTTAGTTTGGCCAAGATTGATATGGGTAAACAAGTGGACATCACTGTTATGTACTTGATATGTGATGCAAAACTATGGAGGAGAACTATAATTAAAGATGAATTTAATGATGGATGACTCAAGATTGATACTTGAGAACATATGAAACCAACATTTATATCAAATAACACATCCTAGATTGCACAGTAAGACTTGAAAAGGTTGAAACAGAAGGAGTCATTTCGAGAATATATAAAAGACTTCATTTCTTTTATTTTGAATATTGAAAATATTTTTCAAAAGGGAGAGATTTAATGTTATTTTGGTTAATGAAAATGAAGGTAAAGAAACAGTCACGTACGTCTACCCAATATGTGTGTTTTTTAGTTGCTGAAATGAAGGATTAGATGGATAAATTTAGCCTTGTAAAAAATGATATGATATAGATTAATGTATTGCGACAGAGAAAATTGAGTGCAATGAAGATTGTAATTTATGTGAAAATTCGAGTTAATGACTAATATATGACGACCATGTTGGATTTAGGAGTTAGAAACACTTTTGTTGCTTACAAATTAGTGAATCAACTTAGGTTGTGGTTAAGTAACAGTTACACCATAACAAAAGTAGTGAATGCTAAGGTTAAAGGATAATAGGGATAACTTATGGTGTGTTGTTAGTCCTAGAATAGTGGAAAGGGAAGCATAATTTATTGGTAGTGACATTAGATGATTTTAATGCCATTCTTGGCCTAGATTTCTTGAAGAAAGCCAAAATCACCCTAATTCCATACTTTGATGGTATTTTAATTGCCAATAAACTATGTCTTAGTTTTGTTTCTTGCCATAAAGCTTTGGTGGCGAAAAATAAAAAGAGTGGCAGTAACATGATTTTGACCACTGTAATTGACAAGGCCTTGATACCACAATCACAAACTAGCTAATCTTTTAGGAGAAAAATAGACTTCCAGAGGGGAGAATAAGTTTTCTGGAGCTCAGAAGTCCATATTGCGTAATGAGGTAAGTAGTAATGGTGAACTCATCGAATTCAAAGAGAGTCAATTTTAAGATGGATATTCCACAGGTGCTTTAACAAGAAGCTTTTGTTTCTGGCTTTAAGATCAAGAAGTTCCAAACCCCCTTCGCACTTAGGCAGGCATACATTTTTCCAAGCAACAAACGCTGATTTATTACTTGTAAGGTTTCCACTACATAGAAAATTTCTACACAGGGAGGAGATACGACTGAGAACTAGTGAAGGCATGGGGAAGATACTGATCTAAAACTGAATCATCCCATGTAAAACAGAACGAATTAGCTCAAGCCTACCAGCATAAGACATGTGCTTCCCCATCCAACTCTGTATACATGGCTCCAACTTATACAGAAGAGGATAGTACTGGTTAGCAAGCAGCCTATAAGGACTTAATGGCACCTCAAGATACTTGAAAGGAAAACTACCTTCAGAAAAACTTGTATACTACAGGATATCATGTTTGGCAACCTCCCCAACTCCACTAAAGAAGATGGAAGATTTATTAGCATTGATAACCAACCTTGACATCCTCCCAAAAACCTGAAGCTGCTGAAATAAAATATTCACTAAGGCTAAATCACATCGGCAGAGCAAAAGGATATCATTTGCAAAAGCTAAGTGGCTTATACCAAGGGAGCTACACTTTGGATGGAAGTGAAAATCATCCTTTTGAGAGGCCACGTGAAGCATCCGAGAGAAATATTCCGTACACATAATGAATAGGTAAGGTGATAAGGGATCACCTTGCCTTACACTCAATTTTCCTTATAAGAAACCAAATAAGTTACCATAAACTGTTACTGAATAGGATGAAGTCTCAACATATTTCATGATTAAGTGAAAAAAATGAGCTAAGAAGCCTAACAGCAGAAGTAGATGCCTAATAAAAGACCACTGGATAGAATTAAAAGCTTTCTTGAAGTCAATCTTTGATAATGCATTTAGGAAAGGCTCGTTTTCGACAATAATATCGTACGATCTCTTGCAGAAGATTTATGTCATTATCCATATTTTTTCTTCTAGAAAAAGCATTCTGAGCAGGGCTAATGATATTCTAGAGCACATTAGCTAGATGACATTACAGTAGGAGATAGGCCTGAAATCTGCAGTTGAAGTAACATTGGAAGATTTAGGCACTAAAGCTATCATTGAGTGATTAACTTGCTTTAAAAGTTTCCTAGAGGCAAAGAAATCTTTAATAGCAACACAAAAATAATTCCCAACAACATTTCAAGACTTCTTGAAGAATAGAGAAGAGTAGCCATCAGGACCAGGAGCCTTTTCATTGCAATACTAAAGAGTGCTTTTTTAAAAGCATCATTGGACATTGGGGATATGAGGAGATCATAGGTGTTATCATTGAGGCAAGGACCACTGCAAGCCACCTCAGTGTCAATCGGGATAGTATGCCTAGAAGTCCCAAACAACTCTTGATAGTATCTCACAAAAACTTCACCCACTTCATCCAAAGATGCAGTAAGCACACCATCCAGACGTTGAATAACTAGAATATGATTCCTCATGTGTTTTTTTACTCATCAATGAATGGAAGAACCTAGTGCCCTTATCACCTTTCTTAAAGAAAGCAGTCTTGAGTTTCTGGCCAAAAAAACATATTTTTTGCTGATTTGAGATTAATGAGCTTCAGCCTGAGCTGTTTATCTTGCATCAGGAGTTGAGAATTATTTCTATCATTCTGCAGGATGGTTTGGTGACAATCCAATTCATCTTCAGCTCTAACAACTCTCTAAAAAATGTGATTGAAGTGAAGTTTGTTGAGTTCCTTTAAAGGCCTCTTCAAGAGCTTTAGTCTTCAACAGAGGATATACATACATGATTCAGAGATATCTGTTGTCCAATTATTGAAAAGAAGCTTCAAAAACCCAGGATGATCAACCCACATGTTAAAGAATTTGAAACTTCTTACATTATGAATCTGCCAAGGACCTATCTGTATTGAAGCCATAGAATGGTCTGAAAAAGCACTAGGATTGTAGAAATGAACATGAGCCTACAAAGACAGGCTAGACTAGAGAGAATTCACCATAACCCTATCAATTTTGCTCCACACAATACCATTCGACCAGGTGAAGTGGCATCCTGAGTAGTTTAAGTTAGCAAGCCCAAGGTCAGCACAACATTCCTTAAAATCAGAAACTTCATAACTGGAAACAAAGACACCATTATGTTTATCTTCCTGGGAGAGGATGGAGTTGAAATCTCCAAAGATCATCCATGGAGAAGCTGGACTCCATCTCCTTAAATCATTCTATAAAGCCCTTCTCATAATAATTGTGGTAAACCCATATATAAATGTAGCTACAAAACTATAATGATTCACTAGGCAGGTGATGACAACATGGAGACCTTGGTCAGATATAGAAATAAGATCAACATTAACAATATTAGGATTCCATAGAACAATAATTCTTGCATTACGAACAACAAAGAAGTTTTCATTGTTTCATCCAAAATTTATATATATGGCAAAGTTTGGAAGACAAAAGCTTAGTTTCTAGAAGACCACATAAAATCAATGCAATGTTTCTTGATGAGGCCTGCAACCTCATGTTGCTTCAGAAGGCTGTTTAGTCCTCTGACATTCCAACAGTAGATTTTCATTACAATGAGGGAGGGGTAGGAGATTCCCTACCACTTCTTGGTGCTTTATCGATGTTGCGCTTACCCATATTCCTGGTGACTACCCCTTCTAGAGATCCAGCAGGAAGTCTACATTTTGAGGCTGTTATAGGAACAACTATTCCCTTCCCTTTTTTACTGCCATGATCAACTAGAGGGCCTTCACTATTAGACAAGCCCCTGTTGTGAGTCTGGTACCGCTTTTGACTTTTATTTGGGCCTATGATAGTTTCCCACCCCTCAGCTGCAGCTTCAGCTTCAACTTGCATCATATCAGCTATAACAATTACCATGGCAGAGGGAGCAACATGGAGATTACCCTGACTGGTCTGCGTAGTAGTAGCAGTTCCCTTGCCACCCTTCTTAGTAACCACACAAGTAGAGGTGTTTTTAGCCTTTTTCCCTCCACATGTTGTGTCCCCTCCATCATTCACAACCTCAACTTCAGCTTGCATAGGGTCAGATAACTGCTCACCATGTGGCATACCCTGATTGCCTTGTTGGCTTGCTACAACAACTGTCTCAGCACCAAGACCAAGCCTTGCATGAACAGAACCCCTTCTGGCCCTCACATAATTTGGTTGGGTTATCTTCTCTACACTGGAAGCTGAAGCTTTGGAACAAAATGTGATAGTATGTCTAAGGAGTTTGCAATGCTTGCAGAACTTTAGGAGAGTTTCATAAACAACAGGTTATAATAAAGGCACACCATTGGGCAAAATGATATTGATTGAGTGAGGCAAGTCAGCAAGCAAATCGAACTCTATAAGAACTCTAGCATATGAGAGCCTAGACATGATAGAGGTGAGCATATCACATTAAAGAGGTTAGCCAATAACACTTACAATCTTAGACAGACATGTTAAAGACCAACATTGGAGTGGAAGATTAGGAAATTTAACCCAAACCGGGGTTGTGGTCATTTCAGTAGGAGCAAAATCAAAATACTCAGGCATAGGTTTCAAAACCAGTGGTCTCCCAAAAACCAAATACGGTCCCCCATATAAAATCGTAAGTTTATCTTCTTCATAATCAAATTTAAAGATCAGCCATCTGGAATCATGTATGGTTAGAGAAGCAGCACATTTCCAAGTGGTAGCAATAAGATTAGTCAATGCTTTATAGCTAAGGAATTTCCCAGCAACATAACCAACAACACATAATTTTCATATATCACTATGACAACCCAAATCTTCCTCTAATAGAGGATAATCGCTTGCATTATTGAATATAGGAAAATGCACAAATGGAGAACACTTATCAATTTTAAGATTCAAAGAAAACAAATCCCTCCATTTGCCAATAGTTGGCTGACGAATACCTGAATTTGGGATACCACCAGTTCAGCTGGGTTTGTTCCACGAACTCTACAATCAGAGGAGGGATCGCCCTTAGCAGAGTTGAGAACTCTTACATTGCTAGTATTTAGCCCATCACCTTCAGGTTTTGACTCAGTTGGAGATGGGTTGAAATCAGACGTCTCAATAACACCAACAGGTCTGGTAATCGGTGGTCTCTAAGTCGAGGTCGAAGCAAGAGAATGAAAGAATCTTGAGCCAAATTCAAACCCATCATCTGAACCAGAGTAATCAACTTAGTCATCATCAAAAACTTCATCCTCAGAGCAATCCTTAACCAACACATAAGCTGGAGTGAGAGAGCCACAAATAACTCATTTAGGACTAAACCTTTCCTCAGCATTGCTAGGGTGAGACCCCTCAGCGTTGAGGCAAGCAGGAGTGAGGGTGGCTTGTAGAGGATGAGGCACTTTTAAGGCAAGGATCGACGCGTCGTGCATATTTGTTTGGGTTTTATCTTGGTTCTGCAAATGAGCACCCCTAGAGATGATTGAAGAAGATTTCTTAATAGTGTAGATGATGAGTTGTTGCTTCTAATAAGAGATGTTCATTTTAACAATAGGGCCAAAAGAAATACTATGAACCTCTTTTATGCATTTTATTTTGGTATTGTTCCTAACTATGATGAGAATTTCCCTGATTGTGATGAAGTTGCAATCCACAATAAATACCTTCCACGTGGATGAGCAAATTAGCTTTTAGTTTCTCTTGCTTGTATCTGGTTTCATTGATGTTGTTGTTTTCACTTTGTGGGATAAAGGTTGTCGTGCTTGTATGTTCATCTCCCTGCATACCTTTTTTTAATGAGATAAAACACTTTGTATCACTTTGTCTTGAATTTAAATTTGATATTGTTAGAGTGTAAAATGCAAAATAACATGGAGATAGACACACTTGAAAATTAATCATAATAATCATGGAGATATAAAGACTTAAAATCAATCATAGAGACAAACTTAAAGAAAATGATTTTGAGACAATGAAGAAAACTTGGTTAGGTAGAACTAATCATGAAGATAGATAACTTGGAGGCATAATGGCACATAAAAGATTCATCGAAGTAAAATTTCTTAGAACAAGCATAAAATAGAGCAGAACTATAATATATATAATGTAAAGACAAAAACTGGTTGGAGAAATTTCTTCATACAAAATAGAGCAAAACTAGAACTAATCATGAAGATAGATAACTTTGAGGCGTAATGGCACATAAAAGATTCATCGAAGTAAAATTTCTTAGAACAAGTACAAAATAGAGTAGAACTAGAATATATATAATGCAAAGACGAAAACTGGTTGGAGAAATTTCTTCATTACAACAAAAGTAGTTCTAGGAGTAAATAAGAGAATTTAAAATGACCTAATGTTTGGTGTGTTCAGCAAAAGTACATCTTAAGATGGTCAGAGTGCCCTGTACAGGGGAGATTTTTTCCTTTCCCATCTTATAGGTGGAAAATGTTAGCCTTAATCACATGTTCCACTTTAAACGAGTCATTCTATTTTAGATCCAATTTCCCTCACCCTTCAGCATTCTCTATTGCCTCTAGTTTCCTTGGTACCATATCTCCTACTTTGAAAACATATGTTCTTCACTCTAGCATTATGGTATTGAGTAGTTTAGTGTCTAAAATCCTCCTTCTTTATTGTCATATTGAGTCTAACTGTTTTACCAAGTCCAAATTTGCCCTCAATTCTTTATCATTTATGTTTGCGTTAGCAAAGAAATATAACACTTTATAACTAAGGCATTCTATTTCTGTAGGGATTACAACTTTAGTATCATACATTAACAAGAAAGGTGTCTCACATGTGGAGGTCTTTTAAGTGGTTTTATAGGCCCGTAAAATCTCATTTAGGAGTTTTACTCACTTACTCTTGACTCTTGTTATCTTTTTTTTTATCCTATTTAATAAAACCTTGTTAGTAAGCTTTCCATGTCCATTTATCTATGTATTCGACATTAAAGAGAGCATGCAGTCGATGTTGAGTCTCTAACATTGTCCCCATATCTCTTTATTATCAAATTAGGTATCATTATCTATTATCAACACCTGAGGGAGCCTAAACCAGTAAATAATATTTTTCTACAAAAATGTGATAACTTTATTAATGGTTATCTCTTCCAATGCCTCTACCTTTATCCATTTTGTAAAATATTTAACAACTACCAAAATAAATTGTTTTCTTTCACAAGCCTTAAAAAATGGTACCAGTATGTCATTCCTTATTAAGAGAAAGTTCATGGCAATGCAATAGTGGTCATCTTTATTGATATGACGGGGCACAAGAGCAAGCCTCTAATATTTATCACACTTCCTTACTAAGTCAGTGGCATACTCTTATATTGTTTAGACAACTAAGGCTTTAGCTTCAACATGGATGTTATAGATTCCTTCATGGTTTCCCTTAAAACATATTTGCTTTCACATGGAAACAAATATTTAAACAAAGGTGTAGAAATTGACCTTTTATACAATTGACCTTCAACAAGATAATATTTAACTACATACCTTGTTAACCTGACCATTTCTACCTTATTTGACGGTGGCTTCTCTGTAAGGAGATACTGTTTTATGAGAGTCCTCTAATCACCATCCCTTTATTATTGTTTGTATCATCAATATTGTATTTGTTCCCTCTTCTATATTTGGTTTTCCTAATACTTTAATCCATACATTATGAGGTAGAATGACTTGATTATTGCTTGTCAATTTTGAAAGGATGTCAACTTTATCATTTTTCTCTTAGGCATTTTTGTAAATGGAGATTGACTTTCCTTTGTGTTTCTTTGAGTAGATGTGCACTAACACTTTTTACTGGTATGTGGTCATAGATCATTCTTTAACTTTAAATTCTTATTGACGTTGTCCCATAACAAGCCGGAAGTCATTATACACATGAAATGGATACATATTAAGGCTTTATGTTAGCCTCAACCCAATCAAGAGAGCCTAATATTCAGCCATATTATTGAAGGCTTGAAATTCAAAGCAAAGGTCATACTAAAAAACTTGTCCCCGAGGCTAGTCAGCATGACTCATACTCTACTTCCATTGATGGTTAAAGGCCAATCAACATGTAGTATCCATAGATGAGTGGTAAATTGGTGGTTTGACTTTATATACCTGGGTTCTACCAGAGGTGACTCTATAAAAGAGCATTATGTGATGAAGTCAGCCAGAATAGATCTTTTGATAACAAGTTTGGCCTGGTAATTGAAATTGAACTCTCTTAACTCTATCGTCCTCTTCATTAGGTGTCCTAATAGGTTAGGCATGTGGAGAATCTATCTTAGAGGTTGGTTTGTCAATACGATCACCTAGTATGCCTAGAAATAGGACTTCAGCTTCCTCGTTGCACTTACTAGTGCCAAAAACATCTTCTCCATCTTCGAATACCTATATTTTTGCATCATGTCTAACCTTTCTTGTGAGTAGATAGATTTTTAAACTTTCTCCTCATCTCATACAAGAATTTCACTCGCTATTAGGTCTACACCCTTAAACAGAGGAAGAGATCTTCTTCCTCTCATAGTTCTGAGAGGACCTTTAAAGAAGAGAGATAAGCCTTCAAATCTTCAGAGGCATTCTTGCACTCTAGAGTCCACTAAAAAATAGAGATATTCTTCAAAGTTCTAAAAAAAGGTAAACAACATTCTTCCAAGTATAGGATGAATGTGGTCAATGATGTTAACCTTCTAGTGAGCCTTTGGACATCCCTAACACATTACGATGAAGTCATGTTTAGTATGGCTTAGATCTTCTTCGGGTTGAGCAATTCCTTTGTTTTTGACCAGGAAACCTAGGAATGCCCCCCCTTTTTTTTTTTTGTAAAAACACATTTTATAGGATTCAACTTCATCTTATGTATACACAGGATAGAAAACACTTTGTGCAAATTTAGGAGGTGCTAGTTAAATGACATGTTTTTAACTAACATGTCATCAATGTAGGATTTAATATTTCTAATAAATTATTCTTTAAAAACTCTTTTCACCATACATTAATAAGTTACACCAGCTTTTTAGGCTAAATGGCATAGCCTGATAGGAAATGGTTCCCTTATTTGTTATTAAAACTATCTTTTTTGTCTTTTAGATACATGAGTATCTATTGATACCATAAATTAGCATCCAAAGATCTTAAGTACTCAAACCCAGTTATTAAATTCATCCATCAACTTGGTAATCTTAAGCAATAAAAAGTTGTCTTTAAGGTAGATTTTCTTAAGGTTAGTGAAGTTTATATATATACACCATTTTCCATTGGACTTTTTAACCATAATTACATTGGCCAATCACTTAGGGTACATAACCTCTCGGATAAACCTAGCTTTTAATAATTTATCTAATTCTTTTGAAATAGTTTTTTTTATCTTTCTCTCCATAGTTTGTTTTTTTTTAACTAGGGAGAAAATGGACTCATACTAAGGTAGTGGCAGGTAACTTACAGGTCGACGCTTGGCATATTAGATGTTGCAAAGGCAAATTTATGCTTTTAGATATGAGAAAGCTCTATTAGAGTTTTTTCTTTCTTTGAATCTAAGTGGAACCGATATTAGTGAATACATTTTTATAGAGATTAACTTCTTTCAAGCTTTTGATGGCTTTTATTCTCACTTTAACCTTCTTCTTAATGAACGATGTTTGGTTTACCTATAAGGTGTTTTTCCCCTTCAAACATATTGAGGTACATTTTCTGAAGATCATTTGGCTTCCTTTTAATATAGCTAGTTCTTTATCTATAGGGAACTTTATGGTGAGGTACTTAGTAATGATCACCATATTTATCTCAAGGAAAAAGGGCCTACCCAGGATGACATTATATGCTAGGTTCATTTTGATCACCATGAATGTCTGTTAAAGCGTGCAACACTTAAGGTACGTGTCAATTATCACTAGAAGGTCCAAGACACCTTCCATTAGCACTAATTTCTCCTCAATACCTATCAAATGAGTCTTAACTAGAGTCAACTTAGATGTGTCCAAGCTCATTTGCACCATAACATCCATCGAGAGGATGTTCACAATACTTTCATCATCAATAAACATTTTATGTACATAGTAGTTAAAATAATGATGGAGATAATTAGGGTGTCTTTATGAGGAAATTTCATTCATGGGTCCTTAAGAGTGAACACAATGCCAAGGATTTTGTATCCTTGATAAGAGTACTACCATCCATAAGCTTTTTTACTTCCATTAAAATCTTTACTTGTTGAGATTCCTTTCAAAATCATATTGATTTCTAGGAGAGACTTGTAAGGAGCATCATATTCTTCTCATTATTTCTTATGCTCTTGTCTTCTTTTCATAAGTTGTTAAAGATAACTTTTAGTTATGAACCTCATTATTTTTTTAAAGCATAACACTCTTCTTTGTCATGCCCTTTATCCTTGTGAAATATGCAGTACTTTTTGGGTCTCTCTTTCTTGTTTTTCCCTTCATTGGTATTGGGTATTGCATATAATCTTTTTTCCTTATTGTGGTTAAAGCCTTTGCTCTAGTTGCATTCACCAAAGTCGTCATCAATTCTAGATACACTAATCTATTGTGTACAGGATCTTTAGGATTACTTTTAAATACTTGTGTATCATAAGGGGGACGTCTATCATGTTTTAGAGACTCTTTTCTTCATTTATGAAAGCACAGATGCCTATTTCTATGCACGCTAATATGCAATACTTTTTTGGGTCTCTCTTTCTTATGTTTCCCTTCATTGGTGGTGAGTATTGCACATAATTTCTTCCTTTTATTATAGATAAATCCTTTGTTCTGGTCGCATTCACTAGAATCTTTATCAATTTTGGATGCCCTAATTTGTTGCATACAAGATCTTTGGGATTACTTTTGAATACTTGTGCATCATTAAGGGGATGTCTATAATGTTTTGGACTTTTCCCTTTATTTATGAAAGCACGGATGCCCATTTCTATGCACGCTAACTTCCTCTACGTAAATATAATTTTGTTTTGTTTGTTTCACAATAAAGAGATTCTTATCAACTAAAGCATAGAGTCATTCCTATAAGGAGAAATTATGTGCCCTGCTAATGATAACCTTTGTTACAACATGTTCTAGCAAGTTTTCCACATTCAATATCTTTTTATTGAATCATTTTAAATATGCCTTGGTGCTCTCATTCTAGTTGGGTGATGGCAAACATTTTATAGAGCTCTTTTTCACAAGTTTGTTGGTGCTAAAACGAGCAATTAGTTTACAACATAGTAATATAAGTATGAAACATGGTTCCAAACTATGGTACCAGGCTCAATCGGACCAACAAAAAGTGGTGGAGATAATTTTTCACATGGCATTAGTGTATTGAATAGTCAATTCAAAACTACTTCTAACATACTAGATGTGCTCCCTCAGATAAGATAGACCATCATAGTTATCCAAGTTCATCATTGTGACTACAAAATATTTGGGGAGATGCGTATTTAACACACTTTTACATAATAAATAATCTCTTATCTAATGTGCAACATTTCTATCATTTTTATTCCTGTTCATCCTTGACTTTTTTGGCTTTAAACTATTGGAATAGGATTCTGATGGAGAATGAGGTCAATAGTAAAGGCATATGGCCTTACTTTTTGATGAGTGGAGATTGGGCCTAGACAACCCTGCATAGGAATGTTCCTTATGTTGATGAGACTTGTTCCTTAGAATGGTAGGGATGTATTGTGTGCTTTCATCCACTCTATTTTATTTGGTTTCTTTAGGGAAATGGAGCTACAATGCATGGGGGTACGAGGGAGTAGGCTATTGAAAAGATGATGGCATATTTTGTGGATGAATGAGGATAACCCTGAGCTATTGTTGATCCTCTTAGATACTCAAGGTTATTGGTATTTCAACTTCAGTCCATATTCTTTTGATTTCTCATTTTCGGTATTGGTCTTTTTGTAAAAGTTTTATTTGTTTTCAATTTCATCTTTGAATCCCAATTTACCAAAATTATATTTTTCAATTTGGTCCTCATTCTTTGGATTTCTAATTTTTTTTCATAGCCCTTCTGTAAAATTCATTATTCTTTTCAATTTCACCCTTTAATTACAACATTGTTCAATGTTCTATGTTAATTTTGAATCTCATTCTTTTTATTTTTTTATCCTTTTACTAAATTGTTTTTTTTTTCAATTTCACCCTTCAATAAAATATAAATTTATTTTGTATTTTGATTTTGATTCTCATTCTTTTAATTGTTATTTTCTAAATCATTTTTCTATAATTGAAATTGTTTTCTCAATGCCATCCTTTAAAATATGATTGATTGAGAATTGGACTTTATGAATTTTCCAGAATGGGTGATTCAATGATTTTTTGACAAAAAAAGAGCTTTATAATTCTCTTTATATTTTATTAGGTTATTTCAATTACATGATCTGGGCTACAGGTTTGGCAGGATATCCCGAGTAGGCTCAACCCTAATTAGCATGGTTACAAGTTTGTCATGACTGGTTTTTATGATCTTTCTTTACCCCATTTCAGAACATGAACATTATCGTTTACAGAAAAAAATAGTTTGGCCTCGCGACAAAGTGCAAATACCTAGTATAAACTCCCGACCCAAAAATCTATAAATAAGTGTTAAATAAGGTGATTCTTAATTGAAAATTGATAAATTAGGAGGTAAATTATTGTGATTTGGGATGAACATCTTTGGTAAATTAACTTAAAATTTGAATGAGATGAAGTAATAAATTGGTACACAAAACGTCAATCTAATGAAGAATCGTGTAAATTCCCCAATCGGGTAAAATAATTATTTTAAATGAAATTTTTATAAAATCGGGTGAAAATATTTAGACAATAATAATAATAATAATAATAGAGTAGAATTCTAAATAAAATAATGTATGATTTTACGGGTGGAAAACGATGATTGTCTGTATAAGCCTCGCATACAATCGCACTATTTTGACCAAAAGTGGTGAAAACTCTTAGGAAAAGTTTATTATAATTATGGATGGGAATCCCCAATTAATTCGTTTGAAAATCTTGATAATTTAAGTGAATAAATAGTACACAAATTCGGATTTCAGCATAAAATTATCTATTATCCAAATTTACAATATCAAGCATAACTCTTAATTCGAATCGTTTGATCGAGTTAAAATTTTCCGAGGAGTCTCTTGACATTTTATGCTTTCTTAGTATAAAATTTTAGTCAATAGAAGTTCGAGAAGGCCTTGCAAGAGTGTCGATGCTCAAACAAAAAAAATAGAAAATAACACATGGACTTGTTAATGACATTGTTGTAATTTTGGCAAAATTCTCCTCCTTGCCACTATTCTAGCTGATAACCATTAAAGAGTAGAGGAGACCTAATTTTTCTTCATTTTTATTCATATGTATTGTTTGTTCTTCCATAAATTTAGGCGAGAGAGTTCGTGAAGGTGATTTCTATCAAAGGAGATTCATCCAAGGAAGAAACATCAAAGAAAAACGGGTTGGGGAGGAGAGAAATTAGTGAGAGAAAGTGTGCAAGAATGGAAAAGGAAAGGGGGAAATATGGGATTTGATGCAATAAATACACTCCATTAAATGTTTTGATGTTGGTAAAAGGCTCTTAACCAATAAATTTTAATTTTTAATTGAATTTTGATTTTTATTGAAAAAATCCTAAATTCCTAAATTATAGGGTTATGCTTTTTGAGTATTTAAATGTGGATTGGATTGTTTATTATACTTTATGAGTGTGAAGAATACATGTTGATGACTTGAATTGGATGGGTTGCATTAAAGATTAGAAAAACCCCTAAATTCACAAATTCTAGGGTTGTTGATTTAAGTTTGGAAAAATTGTTAAAATGTTGGACATTATTATGTTTGAATGAAGAGGAGTTAACAAGTAAAATGGAAAATGGAAAGAAATCAAAGAAAATTTTGGGTTCCAAGCCTTAAAGGTGGCCGACCATGTGTATGAAAAATTAAGGGATTTAGAAAACTTTTATAGTTTATGTATAACTCATGTGTTATATGGATTATGGTAGGGCTATTAAATTGGTAAATATAAGTGTGTTGTGTAAGAAATACTTTTTATTTAAATATATTAATTTATTTTGGTATGTGTGGTTAAGGGAAAGGTTGGAAATTTAAATTTTGTGTGTTTTTATGGAAATAAATGTTGTTGGCTAAGGTGAAGGTTCTAGAAATAGTGATTGAAGTAGCAATTCTTGATTTTTATAAATGTTTGGCACGTTGTTCAAATGTTTGAAAAGAGTACGAATAAGATTGGGAAGCAAGCATGGAAGTGTGAATATGTAGAGAACCAAATAAAATTATAGGTTAGCTTGTAGCTAAGGAATGAATACATGAAATGGAATTAATTGGAAGAAAGAATATGAGAGCTTTGGTTAGTAAGTGGTTGGCCATATGTATAGGTGGAAAGTGGTATGAGAATTGACTATTTAAGTTGTATATATTATGCTTATTGTTGAATATAAAATGTGTTTGAGAATAGGTAGTTATTATGAATGTTGGTTAAATTGACTAAATTATTAGTTTGTAAGTTGAGGAATTTTGGAATGGGTTTAAAAACTTGGTTGATTTATGTTATTTTGTGGGTTGAAAAGTGTAATAAATAAATGAATTATATAAAGTCACGAATTATATAAAGTCACGTGTATAATGGGGAAAAAAGAGAGAGAGAGAGAGAGAGGAAGATTTAGTTAGTGAAATTGTAGTCCTTCGTAAATGGGGAAGCTCAAGAAATTTTAATGGATATGGAATTTTAGTATAAAAATATAGACGGGTTGAAATTTTAGGGAAGCATAAGAAATTGAATGTTAAATGTAAATTGTAGTGGAATTTGTGTATGTTTTATTGTCTATGTGACATTATTATATTGGAATTGATGTGAATTGTGATAGAAATATAATTAAATGGATGGTAATTAATGTGGAAAAAATTGTGATTGAGACTTGAATGCTTTATAATAGGATCAATTGTATCTGAGCTCAATTAAAATTTATGTAGACTAGGTTATTTTCGTAATGGATCTTGTGGTTAATTGAATAAAAAGAAAAGTAAAGAAATTGGTGAAAATATATTAAAATAGTATTTTCGAACAATGTTAAAGATGTTTGGAAATTAATTGGAAGATTTTAAAGGGTCATCATGGATTATTTTTTATGTGGCTCAAATTAGATAATTGTGAAGATGGAGAATTTGAAAATTTGATATGATTATGTAATTTTTTGTATTGATTGATTTAGTGTGAAAATAAATTATTGTAAGTGGAATAAAACTGGGTTATAAAATAATTGGATGTTTGTGAACATGTTTTTAAAATATAGAAACATGAAATTCCAAATGTTTTATGATTGTTGGTGAATAAATAAGGTTGAGTTAAATTAAATATGTAAGTTGGAGAAAATTTTATATAAAATTTGATTTGAACGGTAGGGTTTGAAATTGGTAGTTTAAAAGTCCTAAATGAGGATTTAATTTAATGACATGAATATTAACCTATGAATTGTTGTATAACTGATGGCTATAATGTGTGAGTGTTAATTTAGATTTTTGGGATGTATGGAAAATTCTAAGGTTGAATTCTTATTTAGTGGTATGAACACTAATTATTATTGTTTTGGGAGTTGTAAGAGAAATATATGGAATGGGACTGGATTCTCGGGAGCTTGGATAATATGAGTTAAGGTAAGGGATATACAAATAAATACTTTTGGTAATTGTTTGATTCTCAAAATTTATTTATTTGTGTTGTTTATAAGTGTTTGTCATAAGAATTTATGCTTATGAGGTAGAAAATTATGTAAAATATGTAATTGACCGTAAAGACGATAATGTCTATGTGAAGTATAATCATCTGTAATAGAGGAAATACATGTGTGTGTGACTGGCCACAACGACAATAATCCATGTATGCATTGTAATTGACTGTAACGGTGAAAACCAGTATTTGATTATGCTTGTCCACAATGATGGTAACTGCAACGACGAATATTCACTTATAAATTGTAAACAATCATAACATTATAGAGCAACATATGAATTTTAAATAGACCATATGAAAAAAAAAAAACAAAAAAAAATACTTAACCAGTCGCATAATGAGACTAAGATTGTGGTAAAGATACTTAATTAGTCGTGTAATGGGACTAAGGTTATGTTATGGATTACCTAGTCAATCGTGTAACAAGACTAGGGTTATGGTATGGATTACTTAGTCGGCTATATAACAGGACTAGGATTATGGTATTGATACTTAGTCAACAGTCTAACGGAAATAAAATTATGCTATGAATTACTTAGTTGGTCATGTAACTAGAATAAAGTTATGGTATTAATTACTTAGTCGGTTGTTTAACGGAACTAAGGTTATGGATATGTTAAAGAAATATGATTTGTGGGAGGGTTTTAATATAACAAAATTTAAACAGACCACCATACAACATTTAATACAACAAATTATAAGTAACCATAACAATGAGAATTAGATTAAATTGCCAAAACAACGAGATTTCACATGTTCAAATTTGATTTGGTCACAACAATAGGCCTAGATTGAAAAATATATAAGGTGGAGAAAAATAATTGAATGGGCCAAATATGAGCACAAGGAATATTTAAAATGAAAAGATATTTGATAGTGTAAATAATGAGCATAAAAACTATTTAAGATGGAAAAAAAATTTGGATGTGCCAAAAATGAATACAAGAAATATTTGAGACTTGGAATATATGATTTAGTCAAAATTTGGATATAAATGAATATTTATATATGAAAAAAAATTGAGACGAATCATCAATGGGCCAAATAAATATTGGTGAATGTAATTGTATTTACAGGTCATAAATGAGCCAAATAAATAATTTGATGAAAAATATATAGATGAGCTAAAATGAGCTTAAAGAATATTTGTATATGAAAAATATATAGATGGGTTATAAATGGTCCAAATGAATAATTGAGCAAGAAAAATATATAAATGTGCTATAAATAGACAAAAAAAAAATATATATATATATATATATATATGAGCCAGAGCTATAAAGTAGTATAACAACTAATTGAGGATGAAAATTAGATAAATGAGCATGAGTAATAATGGATAAGGAAAAATAATATTGATGAGATTTGATTGAGATAAATGTGGGAATTGCAAAGTTATATTGAGAAGCTATAGGTGACATAAGGAATTTTAAAAGAAACAAATAGAAGTAAATATGTTGGAAAGAAAGGTAATTAAATAAATATACAAAATTAGTTGGTTAAAAAGGGATTTATAAACATGGTAATAAGTGAAGTGAGTGATGAATCGAGGTAATGATAGATGATGAAATCAATGATTAAGCTAATATGTGATCACAAGTAAATAAAAAGAAAATGAGATTCTAAATTATTTTGGAATATAAACTAAAAGTATTTATGATGATTTTATGAAAGTGGTTGAATTAAAATGTAAGTAATGATTGTAATTGAAATCATGGTATTGACATGAAATTTGATGAAAGAATACTAATGTTATATTATTCCTAGAGTTTATAAAGTGATCAATTGAAATGAATATTAATATACTAAAAAAATTATTTTATGTTTATGTGTGTTTTATAGGTGTTTTACATAGTCATCTAGGATATCTCAATATTGGGTTTTGATCTTTGAAGATTATTTTATTTTGAGAAAACGTTTGTAAAATCAGTTAATATTATAAAATAAATTATTGTTTGTCTATTAAGTCAATAATGATATATAAATTGTAAAAATAATAAGGAAAAAAATGATGAATACCTTGTTATGGAAACTATATATTCAAGAAGATGTCGTGTGTGTGTGTGTAATTTCCTATTTTTCATGAACATAACTAGTAAAAATGTATTAATTGCATTAAAAAGCTTAGGGTGTTTCAACCAGGCTAGTTCACTTTACTTTACAAATAGACATATTATATTGTGGATTGCACTATGCAATCTAAAGTGCAACTTCAACTTTTCTCAAGATGTAGAAATATATAATATGGTCCCTATAATTTTATTTTTATCATGTTTTAGTCCCTTAAACTTTTGAAAAGAGAGAGGAAGTCATTGAAAAGGGAAGTGAGATAGAGTGATTTTGGTCGGCTACCAAAAAAATTGATTTTGGTGTTAATGAGTATTGAAAAAAGAAATTCAATGGTTGTGGTTTGGGATTTAATCATGTCAGAAAAAGCATATATGAATTCATAAAGTTTGTTTTTTATTCGATTTGATTTTGAGTTTAGAGATTGATTTTTAATGGTTTTTTTGTTTGGAAATGGAGTTCCAGAAGTTTCTAGAATGTATTTTTAGGTATTTTTATGCAAAATGAGTTCAAACCTAGGTTTTGGAGCCCAAATTATCTAGATCTTGATTTTCTAACCACCTTTAACAGCTGAAATCAGTTGCAACGGATTACATGTCAGATGCACAATCAAACAACGTGTCATCCATTCATTTTAATAAAAACTCAAGTGATCATCCATTCATTTGAAAAAAGCTCAATGCATCACTTGATTGAGTTTAAAAAATAATAATAAGACGCAGCTTGGCCTTTTTATATAGGTGAATTGCGAGAGCCTATCTTTCTAGGTGATGTAACCCACTTTTGACCCCACAAAAAATCAAGAAAATAAAAATAAAAACTAAAAAAATAAAATCCAAAATACAAGAGGATATTATGGAAGAAAGCTTAGAAGATTGTCAAGTTGGTGGTGAAGGACCAAAATGATAAGTGAAAAAGTTGAGGACCAAAATGTATAAAATTTACAAAATCGACAACCCAATTCTAACTGATAAAGGGTCCCAATTCTACCAAATAAGAATTTTGAACAGCTTAATTAATTTTATTGTGAATTTAATTGCAAGAAAATTGAAATCAATTTAGGCTTTAATTGGAAGAAATTAAAGTTTGGAGTTGAATTTTAAAGAGTTAATTTTGTCAAATCATGAGGTTAATTGCATAAATATTGAAGTTTGATGAACAATTAGGGACTTGATTGGAGAAATCTAAAACCAAGGACCACACTAAAAGAAGGCGCATGAACGCACAAGTTAAAATTGATCAAATCAGGAACAAATTGAAGAAATTAAAACTTTGTTGATCAATTGAGAGTCAAAATGCATAATTTCATAACCAGAGACTAAAATGAAATAGGCAATCAACTTTGAGGTTGACAATTGAGTTTGACAAAGGTGAAATTACATGAAATTAAGAGTTTATGAGGCAATTACGAATGCAATTAAAAATAATTGTAAAAACAGGACTAAAATAAAATTTGTCAAATCTCAAATTAAAAACTCTAATTTCTAGGGTTTAACCTAGGAGATGTGTTGTTTGGCCACTGTTTAGCTTTTTTATTTTGCAATTTTGACACTTTCAAACGAATAAATGTTGTGTCTCTGACCACCTCTGGGGCTGTAACCACCACCATTCAACTAAAAAACACCTCCTCTACAAGGATCAGCTACTCCCATCAAACGTTTATATTCCATTTTCTTCAACAAACTCAACAACGTTTTGTCCACGATCAACCATCATTGTATTTTCAAATTCTTTAAGGATTTAGCCAATATTTTAATAACCCTAAAAAATTTCATTCATGCAAATTAATGGTCAACATTCTGGTATAAATATTGGACCTACTAGTGGGTTGATATTTAAATACCAGGAGTTGACTATAAAATTCTTAGAATTATTTTGGATATTCATCAATTTTAATTAAGAGTATTTTTCACCACAATATATGAGTTGAGAAAAACACTTTCACCTTCTAGGATATATGAACTCTGTCAGAGTACCTACATGGATTCTTCTTACAAGAATTTATCTGTGCATACGAGCCCATAATAAATTCAAAATTCCAGATTTATCCATGAGAATAAATATTTGTTATGAGTCATAGATGGACCACCGGTTATAAACCCATCAACACATTTAAACCATATCCAAACCACGCAATGTAGCTTACCTTATGTAATGTGCACTAGGGTGTTAACACATATTCTAACCACAACCAGTCTTACCCTAAAATTTCAGATAAGACCAGTCTACTTAGGTCTCATAGTGATTCTGAACCAAACAACTAGGTGATGACTCTTTGATACGAACACCATAATGCCCCCACGCACATGTGCGGCACCAAGCTTAGGAACACCTCGCTTTTTTTTAAAGACCGAACTCATAGATCTAACCTTTCAAACTCGAACTTATCTAGGCTTTATTTTTTTTACCCTTCACCATATTTTTTTTTCTTTATTTAATTACCTTACTTTTTTTTTAATAAAGTTATCTTTAAATACAGCTATTAAAATGGTATTTAGAAAATCATTTAGTTATACCATGAGTTTCAATAGAATTAAAGCTTTTTTGGTTATATTAAAAATTATTTTATAAATAATTATATATGAACCTCATATGCAAAATAAATAAAAAAACTACTCGTGAATATTTAATAAAAATAATATATATTTTTTGTTATTTTTTATTGTTATTTTTTTATATATAATTTTCTCAATTAATTATTTTTGAATTTTTTCATAAAGTCAAGTCAAAATTATAAAGACATGTATTTTTTTTTATTGAAATTTTCTTTTTAGTTCATAATAACCTTTTGTTTTTAAAAAATATTCTTCTAATAATAAAAAACATAAAACATGCTTCCGTGAAAAAAAAAATGCATGAATAAGGAATAAGTCTTGATTAAAGAATACTTTTTTTTTATTTAAATCATTAACATAACGATGAATATTTATTTTAATTATCTTAATTTTTTTTATTAAAAGAACATCAAGTTGATAAATATTACACTTATGAAAAATAAAAAAAATGAAAAATGAATAAAAAATAAGAATTTCTAAAAAAATATATTTTTCTCCTTAATTTAAATTATATTTTTCTCCTTAATTTAAATTGTTGAATTTCTAAATATTTATTTTAATTGTTACATAATTTAATTTAAGAAATTCAAAAAAACTTTACAACAGTTGTCAATGACTATTCAATATTCATGCCTATTATCTTGTGGGGGACATAAATGTTAACAGATTCTCTCGGATACATTATTTGATCATTCCTGGATTTTTCAGTAACAAGATGTCACAAGACTTGAGAAAACTAGAGTCATACAACTGGTCCGGACAAACATTAAGCATCATAAAGAACAGTTCTTTCTAATCAAGGAATGATTCAAGGCCAGCAGAACGCGGCACTAAACTGAAAATCATGCATGCCAGGTGATGACCCTGTGTCTTGGAACAAGCAAAGTCGTCAGCAAAAAAGCATGCCATCATTTTTCGGTTGAAAAGAAAGTTCAGATTACATCAATACTCGGAAGAGGCGCTCAAAAATAGATGAAGAACTAGAAGCAGAGTTAGAATTAATTAATACTCCAAAAATACTCATCCACGTAAACCCAATCCATACATACAAAGCTTATCACAACAGCATTACAGTATGTATGGCTTCAGATTCTTGAATATCAAACTCGACAATCTGACTTATTCCAACATGCATGGTTCAGTTGTCTCTAATTCTTTGACAAATCTGCCACATTTGGAATATATCTAGCCTTTTCTGGTGAGAAACCAGAAGAATTTCTGCTTTGACAAGAAGAATCATTTAAATAAAATTGCAAAATGTGTAATGTGTTCTATTAACAATAATTGTTTAATACCTGATTAGCCATTATAAGAATGTGACTTGATGACAAATACACTTACTTTCCCTTATAATTTTATAGTTTATCCATGATTCAATCACAATTCCCTCATCCAATCATCAAATACAGCATATCAAGGACACTGAGGTTAGGATCCAACCTGATTAAACCATAGTCAGGTCAGGTTGCTGGGATTCCAGAGCAAAAGTGACACGGACTGGCAAGAAACATATAAGGTGAGTCATTCTACTGCTTCCTTCTTCATGTTTTATCTGCATGTCGAAGGCATAGTATTGAGCAGAGCTAGGTGATAAAAAATGGATGTGCTAGAAGTAGATATTCACATACTTGAGTACCTTGAGAATTATAGCCAAAATTTAAGGGCATAAATTTGCATTGTTAACACATGAAGGTTTCTTAGCATTGTAGTAGAAATGTGCGATCATCTGGACCAACTCATCTGCAGTTCGAAACTCTGCAAAGACCATTATTTTCATAAGAAGATGGAAAGATAGGAGCTTGAATATGTCTACTTGTAATTCTGTTATGAAAGCAATATGCCTTACCTTTCTCCCTATACAGGATCTTGTTTCCACGTAAAAACAAAATCTGAGGGCATTCTTTAACTTTAAGAGCATATGCCAAATCTCTCTCAATATTGATGTCTATCTTCACTGTCTGATACCAGAGAATTTCAAGGTCAACAAAATTAGCAATCCAAACGAAACAAAATTTGATAAAATCCAAGGAACCAGCTTCTAGGGACAAGAAACAGACTACAAACTGAATTGAATTGAACTGAATGGCGTCACCCTAAACAGTCCATAAGTAACATTGCGATCCATCAAATGAACCTAAAAAACCACTTTATATTCTCGCAGGTTTAAATTTAGTTTGGAGATATAGAAAAAACAGAAAACATACAGTTTTCTCGTAAACCAGAGGTGCAGTGAATTTACATTTGAAACTTGTCCGTAGAAGTTTAAGTGTAACAAAGAGCATAGTCAAAACATTAGGAAATTTGATGCAGTTCAAATGGAAACAACATAGTGCTCATTTTACCCGAGGAGGCAATCGATCCTTGGCACCCCTATACACCTTGGCTGCCTTTTCTAGCTCTTTCAAAGTCTTCCAATTATCAGTTGCCCTGTGGATAAAAAGGAGATTAAGCATACTTTTTTAAGTGCAAGTAACAATACTCAATCCACATATACAATTTTCACAGTGCACAATAGACCAATGCAATTCGAAATATTAAGAATTAAAGAAGAAGGAAAGCAATTTCACATATCAAACATGAACATCTTATTCTTGGTTTTCCCAGTAAATTATATTAAGTGGTTAGGATGCAAACTTGCTAGCAGTACAGGCCTACTAAAGAATGCTTAAGTGGTTAAGATGATACATGAAAAATGCTTACAGGCCTACTAAAGAAAATGCCAGAACTATGAACATCCAAAATTCACCGTTGAAGTTTGAACTACTCTGATTTTCATAGAAGCTACTTTATGCCTGTTTCCAATTGCTAGATCAATCCTCTTGTACATAATGAAAGCATAGTACATCAAAAATATAAAAAAGAAGCAGCCTCCGCACATCTCAACTCTCAAGCAATTCTTTCTTGAGAAATCCGTAACTACATTGACATGCTTATTTAATTCTTATGCCATTAATTAGCAACTGCAGTTCAAGATGATTACTTGCAAACAATACTCTACCAGTAAAACATTCACACGCACCATAAAAATAATGAAGTGATTTGATATTTTAAAGGAATATCTACGAGTTGCATAGAAAACACGAAATCTTGCTCTTTTGTCTCTAAACATATTGCCAAGCGTGTGTAGAAGAACTCTTTAAAGTACGGTTGCAAAATCTGCTGGCATGAAGAAAAAAATATCAAACATACCTGCTGTATCTCTCAAATACAAGAACAATCAGTGGACTTGGATGGAAGGCAAATCTCTCCCAGTCTAGGCAGTTAATCTCATTCACCCAGTTATCCTCCATCTCTCCTTCCCAGTCAATCTCAAACCCATCTTCTCCTACAACATTCTTTATTGGATGCTTCTCAAAATATTCAGACGCCCTAACTCCCCACCCCACATCAGCATCCAATGGCCAATCTCGACTTTCCTCCTCAACCACCATCTTCTTTTTCTTTCCTTTCCCTTTACCATCCTCACCACCACCTTCCTCCTCCTCCTCGTCATCGTCTTCATCATCATCATCACTCGTTTCAGAATCTATATTTTCATTAACTTTATCCTTCATTATTTCCTCTAAAACATCCGGGTTCTGCTGCCTAATTGATGCAAATGTTCGTTCCAGCGAATCACGCACGAAGTCCTCAACCGCAACTGCTTCACTCCTTCGGCCACGTTTTGGCTTCCTTGGAATTGTGGTCGGGAAAATTTCCCCGCCTTCCTTTCCACCATCTTCGTTTTTCGGTCGGCGAGTTCTTCCTCTAGAATTCATTTTGGGGTTAGAACTGGATTCAGGGTCAGATTTCTTTGAAACAGAAAAGCAAGGAAAACGTCTTGAGTTGTGCTCATAGTGTAAAGCATTTTGATGAGAAATTGCCGGAAAGCGGGCAAAATTAGGTTCATCGTTTATTGAACGAAGATGCGAAACGGGCTTCGGCACGGCCATCGTTTGAAGGAGAGACATTTTTCTCCGACAGAAGAGATTGAATGGGAAGGATAATGTCGGAGACAGTGAGCAAAAACCTAAAACCCCTCGTTTCCTTCCGACCAGACACCACGCGATGAAGTTTTATGACTCCATTTTGCTATGGATTTTTTTTTTTTCGTTTTCTGGAAAGGTTGTTTTTTTTTTTTTTTTTAATTTTGGGCTAAAAAGTCGAGAAGGCTTGAGGCTCCAGGAGTGGGCTTCGAACGTTAGACAACTCTTTCGAAACCCAAGAGAATAAACGAAGACAGAGAATAATGATCATTTCACGAATTTCTTCCCGTATAGTAACAGTAACAGTAACAGTAACAGGGGTAGAAACTTTAAAATCACGATCATCTTTCATATGCATATTCCGAAAGAATTATGGTAAAATATTCATTTTCTTAAAAAAATAATAATTATAACATAGTCATTACAATTAAAAAAATTAATTAATAAATCCTAATAAATTACAAGATATACTAAAATGACTTGGTAAAACACTAGCGTATCTTTTTTGTCATCAAACATTATTTTTCAATTATAGCTTTATATGCCTCATTTGATGGTAAATTCGTTAATGATGGATAAAATAAAAAATAAAAAATAAAGGATGAGGGAGTCAACCAATAAGAAAAAAACATGGTCAATTTAAGATTTATAAAAAATTTCATTTTAGCCCATATACTTTCTTTTTTCTATCTTTACAATTTTTATATATTTTTAAATTTTAATTTTGATCTAAAAGTTCAGTTTTTGTATATTCTAAACCTAGCGTTATAAAAAAAAGGAAAAAAATCTGTTGAAAATGATCAGAAAAGAGAAATTATTAGCTTTTGTTACTTTTTGGAGATAAAAATTTCTAGTTTTTGTATTGTCTAGTTTTATTTAACAAGAAGAATTTGATAATAAATTTTTTATCTAAAATAAAAAAAATCAAATTCAATTTAGAGTTTTTTTATTTGGTTTATTTTCGTTTTTCTTAGTTTTTTTATTTGGTTTATTTTGGTTTTTTAAGTGTTTTTTTTTTTGTCTTTTAGGATTATTAGGTAGATTAGAAAGGTTTTCGTGGTGTTTTTGAGATATTTTTAAGTAAAAATAGCTTGAAAAAATAAATAAAATAATTGCCCAAAAGAATCCCTCTCTATTTTTTTAGCCATCTTTGTAGTGGTTGAGATTTGGGTAGCATATGATAGGTTGTTTATAATTTTTTTTTAAAAAAAATAACGGATGATAGGTTGTCCATCCCTTTGTAAATGAAAAAAATAACTGGCCCAAGCATACGAGCCAGGATTAATATGTCCCTTTGTCTGGGCTTTGTTGTTTTTGAGGTGTAAGCACAGTGGGCAATCTAGGCCTTTTTTTCTCTTTGTTTTTTTTTATATTTTTTTTTAATTCCTTATAAGGTTTTCAAGTTTTTTAATTTTCTTATTGTTTTAAGTTCTTTTTTTTTAAAAAAAAGAAACTGTTTTGATGTTTCAAGGGACATTTTCATCAAAATAAATATAATATATAAGAGAAATGTGAATATATTGCTATCAATATTTATTTTTATTTCTTATAAAAAAAATACACAATCTTAGATAAATGTGCAATCATATTAATAATTAAAGATATATTCAAATTTTAAAAATATAATTATTTAAAAAAATTGTTAAAATATTGTAATCAATATATTCACCACATGAAATGATAAGTAAAAGATTGATTAAGGTATCTTTTAATTAATTTAATTATCATCATTTAATAGTTTCAAGAAATTATAAAAAACTTATATGTCCATATTATTTTAAAAATCAAAACTTTTCCCAATTGTTATTTGTATAATATATTCTAAAATTTAATAAATATATTCCTAGCCTAACATATTTGTTTTCTTTTTTTCCCTAATTTTAACCTTTAATATTGGATTTTTGTTGATTTTTTTTTAATTTTATCTTCGAATTGGTCTTTATATTCTTATCATGTAACTAAATTAAAAAAAATAATGTTATTGGATCTATTTGAGTCTATTATCCAGATCAGGGTTTTGACGGGTTAAATTGAATTGTTCCGAGTCAATCCAATATATCACCATTTCAATATTTTTTTTATAAAAAGTAAAATATAATTGATCGTCTTATTATTAACTTCAAAATAAATAAATCTTTTAGGACTGTTTTAAATATTATACTTGTGTTAGATGATTATTAGCTTCGGCTTATTGATTTGCAACCTAATAAGGGTCCATTAGAGTTATTTAGAAGGACTATCTATATTTTTTGTAGTTGTCAAATCTTAGCAACATCTATTTATAGAATAATTTAGATTTTTTCTTGGTGCAAATTATGTTCTTTACTGGGACAAAGATTAACAACTGACTTTTACCAAGGTATAACTGACTCTATGGTGTCTTCACATACTTCGGGTTCTTATTTTGCTGTAAACAACAAGTCCAAGTTCTTTTCTAAGATCTTTGATTTTTAGATACAGGGTTACTTCTAGGTCAAAGTTTTTTTATCCAAACCTGAATTTCAGTTTTCTTTGGTTGTTTATCTATTTTGTTATTGGTTTTAGGATTGTTATCTTAGGAATTCGCATCAACTGGTATCAAAGCTAAGCGTGCATGGCATTGAATGATGGGATTTTTTTCCCGAATCGAGAGGAGTTTTAGATGTGTTGGGATAAATCATAAAATTATTATTTGAAAGGTTCAGGAGTCGCCATCGAGTATTATAGTCATTAGAAAATCTAATGGTCTTCGAGAGTTTGAGTAAATGGACTAGTTGTGTATGAGGAAGACACATCACCCCTAATGTACCCTTCATACGGTAAGTTGCATTATTGATTAATTGTTTTTCTCTAAGTCTTGTTTCTATTTGTTGGTTCATCTAAGGTTCAAAAAAGATCTTTCTTAGTAAGAAGGTCTTTATCATGCTAAAATCTAAACATTCTAAAGTCTAAATTTTAATGATGTATTTATTTATATTTTGTATCTTTTAATATCTGAGGATATACTTTACAATGTATTTTTATACCCTCAAATAATAAAGTATGTAGCTAATTTTTAATATTTATTGCTATTAATTCATTTAATTTAATATCGAAGTGTGTATTATGTTGTAAAATTCATACCCCGAATATTAATTAAACAAATTGATTTTTGTGATATTTCTAAAATTTTGACCAAATTCTAATGGATAATAATAAATTAGTCATGATATTCATTTTTTGTATTTTTTTAAAAACATGATAAAATTGCAATTTTTGTTTTTTTTTATAAAATATGCATGAAAAACTTTTAGGATTTGACAATATACACATAAACAAAAACATATTTTTGTATGTTTGAAATTTCAGAGAAAAACAGGTATTTTTAATACCAAATCCATATCTTACAGTGCAGATCTACAACTCAATATTAAATGAAACTGTTGGAAAAACACACGAGTGACCCATAAATAATTTTAAAATGGTCCCTGAATTTTTTAAGATTATTTAGTGCTTGTTTGACTAGATACTAAAATAATGGACAAACTAAAGCTAAAAGGGGGGCAGTAAGGCGTCTTTGTCAAATACACCCTTATCGTGAAAATAGAGGCATGAAAAAATACCTCAGACCTGTGTTTGACAAACATGTCTTAATGACCAAAAAAAGGAATTTTTCTTTGACAAAAATAGGGTATGCCAAGCATGTATTTATGTTTGAATTGGGCTTAGCTCAACCATATGAGCTCGTTTATTGGGCATAAGACCCAAACCCACATGTACGGTTTGAGCTCATGCCATCCCAACTTGATTTTTGTTAGGCCAACAGAAGGCTCTAAGGATTATTTTTTTAACCCAGCCTAGCCATATGGGCTAGGTTGAGGCAAGAGGCCTAACCCCATTTCTTTACCACTAGTTCGACCTAATGGTCTTGTTCTCTAGCAAATGTCAGCACTAGAACATGAGTTATTTCTTCATGCTATCCATATATAGCACCATGAATGAGGGATCAGGGGAAGAAGAAAGTGTTACTTGGCTGGTGGTGGTGCTTCCAGAGTAACGATGGTCCACGGTAAAGGCTAACAATAGTGGTTTGGAGGGGGAGGTTGTGATAGAAAAGATAAACACGGGTCATAATGGCTTTTGTGGTGGTCTTTGGTAGCTGTTTTTGGCTGGAATGAAATGGGGTTGTAGTGTAAGGTCTTGTGAGTCTCGATTGGACTAAGGAAAGGGTAAGAGAGATGTTTCTTTTCTCTCTCTCTCTTTTCTCTTTGGTTTCCTTTCTTTCCCTTTTAGTTTTCTTTTTTCTTCTTCACCTGAACTTCACCCCTATTTATAGAGGGTGAATGAGGTGCTTGGGGTCCCTTCTAGGCTTGAATCTTGGCCCTTGATTCGTCTAGAAAGGGTCCCAACCATTAGTCATAAGACAACAATCTAGTACTGCCAAAACCAGGTTGTTAAGGCTGGCTGGGTTAAGGGTTTTGGATGTTTATTGCAGCGTTTCTCAGGTGACAATTTGGCGGGAATAAGGTTGAAAATATAATACATTGTCAGGGCATAAGGGTGATGTGTTTTTTTTTCTCTTATTTGGTGAGGGGACGAGAGAAGACTGTCATAACCCAATTTTGGTTTATTTTCCATAATTTACTTTTTTTCAAAATAAAAAAAAATTAAATAAAAAAAAAAAAATAAAGGCTGGTAATGTAAAGAAAGCAGGTCGAGGAAGATTTCAAAAATACAAAAACATCAAGCTACAATTTTGGAGGAAATTCAAGACCTAATTCTACCCCATTATACCCAAAAAGTGGAGAAGCAATGCAAATTAAAGGTCAAATTAAATTATTATTGGACGAATTTGCATAAAAATTAAGTCCAAGGACATAATTAAATTTTTAATAGGCCAACTGATTA
>Ga0307507_10003455_pt1 | contig 30603 bp, 28 predicted proteins | sample 7_EM_MG_FD_207223 | JGI IMG/M metagenome (GOLD analysis project Ga0307507, IMG submission 207223) | Populus trichocarpa ectomycorrhiza microbial communities from riparian zone in the Pacific Northwest, United States - 7_EM | ecosystem: Host-associated > Plants > Roots > Unclassified | place... | reverse complement strand
CATACCACCCAAATTGGAGAAAAAACGCCAAATTTTGGCGGTATGCAATAGCAGTCTTTTCTAAAAACGCTACGACACTGCGAGTACTAGTACCTCTCGTCTAACAGTACGAGTACGGTAGGGTAAAGCTAGCGGCAAGCTAAAGAAAGAAAAGAAAAAACCTTAATTAAACCTAACCCAACAAATTATTTCTATGATGATAATACAATGTTTCCCTACGTTGCGAGCACCCGGAAAGGCGAGCACTGGCTTACAAAATGCTTTGAACTACCCCCCGTACTTTAAAAGTGTTGACGTTCGCCCGGGGGAGCTCTCTCTTTCCTCACCCCCATTACCGGCAGTCCTGTAAGAGCCTAGATACTGGAAACTTGGAACAGAGCCCAGCACTCTAATCCCTGTCCCCTGCCCTCCACCTTCCCCATGCCATGCATTCTAATCCCTTCAGTCACGAGATGAGGGGTCGACCAAAAAAATCGAGATATGATAAAACCCCCCCCCTGCCCCCCTTTATTCCCCTAAGTTCAATCGCACGCGAGCTTCCCAACCGCACTCCCGGACCCGACTGCCTCTAAGTGTTAGGCTTCCATTCTCACAGCGCCATGAAGGGTTGCACCTACCTCTAAGTGTTAGACGCAATGATTCGATAAGACCGAGCCGAAAGGAAACGCTCCCTACCGTTTTACGTAAAGAGTGGTGGAATCAAGAGCCCGGGGCGGGAAACGTCAAAGGCCGCTGATAGCCTTTTTGCACGTCAGTGTCTACTGTACGTGGGGTGAAATGGGTTGCCCGGGTTGGTGATGTTATTCATGTGTTCCATGTGACCTCCGCCTGGATTCTGTGCGAACTGGGGCGGAAGAAAAGAATTGGAAGGATGGAAGGGAAGGTCCGTCGTCGGGGTTTGCACTGAGCGTGTATTGGTATCATAGTTGGTTCCGGTGGCAGTGGTGGTGGTGGTGGTGGTGGTGGTTGTGAGGTTGAGCCCGAACGGAAGAAGACATGATTTAAGGAACTGAGCTTCCCTCCATTTCTTCTTCCTCCCCCATATTCCGTCTCTTCTCCCAATCGTCTCTCCCTCGAGCACTCTTTTTTTATCATACCTCCTTCCCTCCCTCTTATCTTATCTTATCTTCCCTTCCTTTCAGCCTCATAGTTTGTGTTAGCTTGTCCACCGCTGTGCTTACGTTCCGTAAGTCCCCATAAACTAGTAATAAACGTAACTTACCTCCGTTCCCTTAAGCCTCCCTTCCATACTTCCTTCTTACCTCCCTAACTCTCCTACAAACTTTCCTTGCCTCGCTACGCTACCCTCCCTCTCATCTTTATATTCGCTCTCCCTAGGCATCTTTCTCATCCTTTCACTCATAAAAAGCATCTCTCGTTCGGGCGACCATCAAAATGACTTCTCCTCCTACTATTGCTACCAAGTTCCTTCCTGCAAAGGACCAGCTTGGATTGGTTGCTGTTGGCTTCTCAGGTGGCCAGGTATGTTCGGAATATGTCACCCTTTATGTCCTTGCTGCTTTCCTGATGCCCCCTCGGCTTCCTTTTTATTTGGAGGAGGTTTGTCAGTTTGGTACTCCCGGACCCCACTAACTTTTTGAGTAGTGCAAGCCGGGCGTTGATGCCGCCCCTTCTGCTTTGATTGAGTCTGGTCTCTTGACCGACATTCAAGAGACCTTGGAATACACCCTCTATCACGATGGGATTGTCCATAGCTATTCAAAGCACCTTCCTGCCCCAGGAACTGACCTCCCTCTACACATTGCCGGGGCAAAGGCTCCTATGATCAACCCCATTGCTGTTTCCAATGTTACACATGCTATCTGCGATCAAGTTTACGAACATGCTTCCAAGGGACGCCTCGTTCTCACCTTGGGTGGTGATCACTCCATTGCTATTGGTTCCGTTGCCGGGACCGCAAAGGCAATCCGTGAACGCCACAAGAACTCTGAGATGGCCCTCATCTGGGTTGATGCCCATGCGGATATCAACACTCCCCAATGTTCTGGCTCTGGCAATATCCATGGCATGCCGGTTGCCTTCTTGACTGGAATTACCAAGGCACCCATTGAAAACCCTGATATCTTTGGTTGGATTAAAGATGAACACAGAATTAACCCTTCTAAGATCGTGTATATCGGTCTTCGTGACGTCGATATTCCGGAGAAGAAGATACTTAGAGATCATGGCATCCGTGCTTTTAGCATGCACGACATCGACAAACACGGCATCGGCAAAGTCATGGACATGGCTCTTGACCATATCAACTGTGGTCCTGGCCAAGAGGGTATGCCCATTCACTTGAGCTTTGACGTCGACGCCTTGGACCCATATGTGTAGGTTTTCTATTTTTTTTCTATTTACACCTTTCTCCTACTAACCATAATAGCGCCCCAAGCACCGGCACTCCAGTACGTGGTGGACTCACCTTGAGAGAAGGAGACTTTATCTGCGAAGTTATTCATGAAACCGGATATCTCGTGGCTATGGACCTTGTATGACTGCTTCTTTTATTATTTATCGGCTTCTACTAACATTCACCAGGTCGAAGTCAACCCCGTCCTCTCCGGGGGCAGCCCAGAGAGTATTGGTGCTAAGGAAACCATTCGCGCTGGTTGCAGTCTTGTTCGCTGCGCCTTGGGAGAGTCTCTCTTGTAGGGACTTTTTTCTCTTAATGCCTAATCTGATGCCTTGCCTTGCTTTTCTTTTCTTTCCCGGAGTTTGATAGAAAATAGTGAATAGAGACCATTATCGTGCTGCGTGTTGCGGACATTCACAGCCTTCCGCTTTTTCAGCGATGAAAATAAATCTTCACTCTAATTCTGTGTTTGCAAAATTTGATTGCGTGATGTGATGTGCTTAAATTGCCGTGGATATAGCTGTAGGTATGAAGATTGACGTTGCGTTTGTAGGTGCACGTGGTTCACGTGGCATAGTATTCCGGGGTAGGTTCATTGCCCATCACTCGCAATGCTAAATATTTTGGGCGACGTTAACGATGCGGGCACCATAGAAAATCGAATCTTGTATCAAGTGCTATGTCGCTGGAGTTGCCTCCCTGGTAAGGTTTGGTGCTTTTCTTCCTTTCTCTATGTCTTTCAGAGGGCTGAGCAGCTCGCGGGAGGTTTGCCGTGTTTTTTGGCCTTTTCCCATTGTAGGGAATTTCTGACTACATAGCACATGGTCCAATTATTCAAGCTCCAGCCGTACGGGCATAGCTCTCTACACTGTGGAGCCCCTCCGGGACAGTTAAGTAAAAATTTAATAATTAATTCAATCCAACCCCGTCATCCTTTGAACACATCCTCTACTCTAACTTTCTGGTAGCGCTTCCGCGGGAATAGCACTAGAGTGGTTCAAAGCTCATGGTATAATATCTGCTTCCAGCACTCAAGGGCTGCTAATTTCTCCTCAATTCTAGCAAAATATTGTGGACCAAGTGAGGCAAGGATTAGTTCAATAAGTTAGGAGACAAAAAAAACGAAACAGCTGCACCCCTATACTAGCGGTACTTAGTGTACAGTACTATGCAAGTTATGATACTTTCTAGCCAGAAGTTTCGGCGAGTACAAACTCGTCATTGGAGGGAGTTAATAAACAAAATTAACGGATAGGTTAGATTGAAGGGGGGTGATAGTAAATATATAGACGCAGGCTATATCTGCGGAATTGGCGATTGTAGTGCTTTTATAATCATGATGGCGGTTGTGTGTTTAGGCTAGACCCCAGGCTTTGCTTTGCTTAATGGAAGGAAGTTTGGACGAAACAAAAACCTCGCCTGCTTTCCTCGCATGAAGGGAGGAATGAAATATATTATCCCGTTAACCAAGCGCTCAAATAGGCAGGAACAGGGACACTGCTGTACACGATTCATAGGGCGGGACTTGATGTCTAGAGCACGACAAGCAAAACAGAGGAAAGAAGGAAAGGAAATTCCTAGTCTTCCCGGTACGATAGGAAGACGTATGGTGCCGTGCAGTGCATAACCAGATACAGTAGCACATGCACGACAGACCGTCCCCCCTCCCGGGGCCGAGTGAGGGTATGTGGTAACCCGGTGAAGAAGAAAAAACAGAAAGCTGAGTGTGGATGAGAGAATGAATGAATGAGTCGAGATCTTTTGGAAAAAACTCTGAATAACTCTAGTGATACATGAGAGGAGTCAACAATAATACAGCCACCCCAACTAACCCAATTGTACAAAAAACGAACACTTTTACAGGCCCTCCATTAGAAGGAATAAAACTGCTGCTTCAAACAAAAAAAAAAAGAAAGAAAGAAAGAAAGAAATTGACGAAACTTTGACAAGCCGCTCCCCATAAATTAGAATACAGGAGACCATACTTGCACAAAGATTTTCAACCCAAGCACTTCTCTGAGGCGGGATGGCAGCATATCAGCCTATCTCCTAGCGATCGATCAAGATAGATTGAAGGGAGGGGAACTGCTTCACTGGCGGAAGAACAGTTCTTTCTGGCGTCGAGTAGGGTTAGCCCAGTTGCTCAATGCATTGTGTCTACTCCTTAAGGAGTTTTTCCAGTTCTAGAATCTGAAATTCCTGATTCTTCAACTCGTGCCGTTGCTCTCTCCTGCTCTTTGGCGGTACGGGGAAACACCCCCTCCTGGCCGGATGGTGGTATGATTAGGAACTATCACAGTGTTACCAATTGTCCTGGACCCCACGGGGGGCAGCGGGGCTACTGTCAAGAGCTCCGGACGGGACTGGACAGCTTCTAGCAGTCTTTTTAGGGCAGCGGGATCTCAGAATAGCCGCCTTGAGCTCGGACGAAGGCCCTCATAAGGCGAGACGTTGCTTTTCGCAGGTAGGAGTAGGACCGCCAAGGGACGGCCGGAGGGGGCAGGGGGGGGGGTGAGTGAAAGCGGCCGATGTTGAAAATGTTGGAAATGGAGGTATTGCAGGACGGAACGATTTTATGGAATGAAGCGAAGGGGCTCAAGTGAACAAGAGTACTGGTATCTGAATCGAAACGGTTAAGGAGTTGTAAGACACTATGAAAAAAGAAAGGAAAGGACAGCAAAGACAAGTGAGGAGGTTTCGGAGGAGAAAAGCTTACAACCCGTCTTGCGTGTCCCACGAACGCACACCCGCACTGCTGCCTAGAAGTGCGGGGATCTCCAACAGGAACTGTTGGTAATAATCGGTGCGGAGGTAATGATCGGTGATGAGGGTTTTACCCAGTAGAGCGGAATGGCTTAAGCAGAGACACAGAGTTTGGATTAAGTGGAGATGAAGATCATGATTGATTGTAATAAGTTGATGGAAAGAAAGTTTTTAGGAATGACAGAGACAAGAAGAAGAGAGTGAAGCGAGAAAAGATCAGAAAGAAAGAAAACAAGTGTGAGAAAATTTTCATGACAGGTGCGTTCCTCCGCTGATGCATGCGCGCAAAACTGCAGCCTCAGAGTGCGGGCGGCACATCACGCTCCAAGTGCCGCCATTTCCAACCGGGAGAACGGGGGACGGGATGAGTAATGTTTCGTGATTTCGCCTATGCCCATCTCTACTAGTACTCCGAAATCTAGTCAAACTAGGGAATGAATGACCTTAGTAGGAATCTCGGTGCCTAATTTGTGGATGGCCTTCGACCCAGGGATAAACCTGCCGGCTTCATCTACTACCTATATTAATAACAAGCTTGCGCCAATTCCGCAATCCAGGGAGAATTGCCGGGGTAGTAGCCATGTTCCTAATTCTATAGGATGGTGAAGTACCCATCGATACGGGGTGCCCACTGCGCCAACTAGGTATTTCACATAAGGTTACCACAAGAACTAATACTTATCCTGCTAGCATGTAGATTTGGTTTGCTTTCACCAGCAGTTAAATGTTATAATTTTATTATTATTAAATATCTGAGGTATCACCCGAGCAGAGATACTTCGTGTGGAATAACCACAGCTAGAATGTGAGTAATGAAAAAGGACATGTTTGGCTGTGAGCAATGTAGGATTACAGATGTACGGGGAAGGTTGTCAGACACCCATTCGCCGGTAAGCGTACAACAGAAGAACACCATAATACAATATTCACGACTCATGGTAATCCCGCCCAGGACATTGTGTCCGGCTTTCAGGTCGAGCGTCACGGACTAGAAAACACATTGCTATATTAGTAATTTTTGTAAATCGAAGTGAATAGGGGACAAAATCATACCGGTATGAGTAGAAGTAGCTTGCTTAACCTTCCAGGAGGGTTCAGCAGGCCCCCTAAATACACTACCGTTTGAGGAGCTTTCGTAATCACGCTAATCATGCCCCTGGGGGAATGCAGATTGTGTCGTAAACAAGATAGGTTCCCTGAGGGAAGTAGACGATCTTACATTCAGCGTTGGAAAGTAGGATTGCATTGATAGCAGTGTTGCCAGTCGCACCGTCTCCCTTGACGCCCCGCTCCATAACGTTCACAAACTGATCACTTCCGTATTGCTGGTATGGCGGTTGGGGCGTGAGGAAGTACTTTCCGTTCGAAGCAAAGAGGGAGATGGGTGACTAGCAGTGCAGTAGGTTCCACCTTGGTAACCTCCGGGGATAGCATTCCTATAACCCAGGCGTTTGACACACTGCCAGAAACAAGGGTCCGACAGCCGTTACTCTGAACGACATTGGCGCCGGAGTTGGCACTTACGAAATTCTCAATCACCAATGATCTAGAGCAGTCACCGGTCTTGTATGCCCCACCGGGATACCGACTGAGTTCGCTGAAGAGTCGATCGGGGAGACTGAACCTACGACCCCATTTCCCCCCATGTCGATACCGGCGCCGCAGTTCATGAAAGAGGCGCCTTGCACAGTACGGAAGAAAACATGGGAAATAGCAAGGACAGTATTACAGCTATTGAATTTCAGACTCTTGAACGTGTATTATTCCTGATTTTTGCGTCTAATTCGGGTTGCGCCACCGGTGAAAGACTAAATTAGAGTGGTTACCAATAGCATTCCGATATCACAAGGAAGCTTAATTCTAGAACGAGTGATGGTGCATGATTCCTTAGATGTGAGCATCCTTAGACGAATCCAATTATCGCACGATCCGGCAACACCCAACTACCACCAGCACTTCGAACAAAAGTAAGGCCCAAAGAAAAACACCCAATACAATCGGAAAGAGCCCAAAATAAGCCTAGTTTCGGCTATGGGGGGGGGGGGGGGGTTAAGTGAAATGTTTTGTCCCGAATTTGAGACAGACAGATTACGAAGAAAACTCTTATTCCAACGTGCTAGCAGTGACGGAATATTCCCAGATAATTTGGCACTCTCGAAGAAAAGAAAAAAACGTAGGATAAGATCGCTTTGGTCATTCAAAGACAGTGGCTAACTTACCCCCGGAAGTCATGGGCCCAGCCCAAACCGCGAAAAATGCCAAGTAACTTAACACTAGAGTTCATGCTGTGGTGCAACTTGCAGCGTCGGGAGAACTGCATATGATTTTGAAGGGGGGTGTGGGTAAGCTGTTTCCCCCAATGAACTTGGATAATTTCGTCGGGGGGCCTTGTTCCCCTGGCAGTGTTGATGAGTTCTTGTGGGAAGGATTTTGTGGAAAGTATGCACTATATCGTGTAAGGTACGTAGTATTTTGCAGAGTCAGACGTTCGAATACGTGCTGGATGGTTCGCATAGTGGTCTAGGTTGTAGGTTGAAATTGAGATCTTGACTTATTGTATGAGTGTGATTGAACCTACTATACAGGACAATATAAGTACAAATAATGCTCAGTGAGAGAAGATTGAGTATGTATATATACTATGACTTCATAAATTGTATACTAGCTAAATAACTCATAAACTCCTGCTACTCGAGTACCAACGTTTAAACCATGGCCACAAAAAAAAAACGACTGACAATTCCCACAACTCCTCTAACAATCCGAATATTGAGAAAAAAAGGGGGGGATCCCAAGCACACATATGAACCCAAACTCTAGTCCATCAATCAATCAGTCGTAAGCCTCTCGTGTGGAGGGGAAAAAGAAAAAAAAAACAATTTCAAACGCTATCATCGTTTCCCAAAAACCTCTCCCCACTCTCGACCCCGCTAACATCAGAGCCTGGGAAACTATCCTCACTACCTCGCGTCTTCTTCGCACTGCTCCCACCACTCACACCGCTGACAGTCTTCCGCTCGTTACCACCCCAAGTCTTCCTGCTGCGGTTGTCCTTCCTCCCTCTTAACCAGCCTCGCAGCGCCGGTAGACAAACCGTCAACTGACTAGACGCAATCTCAATCAACGCCCACAGCTCATAGGTATGCACAATAGGAGCCTTCGCGTTCTTCTTGATTTTAGGAAATATTATAACGAATCTAGCCACCGCGGCAAAGATCGACAATCCACCAATGAGAAAGACCACCACCAAAGCCACAACCTGCCTGCGCCCCAATTGCAAAGTGTGCAGAACCGAGAGCGGAACAGCGAGGATGAAGATGTCGGTCGTGATATTCATGAAACTCCAGAGCGGGAGTGTGGTGGTGTTCCCTGTGGCCGAGCAGCCTCGGAGTGGATCGAGCGTCCAGTTTGTCCAAATGGGGCGGCACCAGAGCGTTTGTAGGAGCATGGTGAATATGTAGGTGCTCATGGTGAAGACTGTTACGAACACGAGGTAGTATTTTAGCCTTTTAGAAAGGTTGGTGAAGAGGTGGTAGTAGTAGACTACGAAGGCGCCTTTGGCAAACCACATTGCTGAGAAGACGAGGTAGCCGCAGAGAAAGGAGAGCTAGGATGTCCCAGTCAGTTGGGGTTCAGTGACACCCTGGTATTGGGAAATGGGGTCGTACCTTTGGAGAAGTCTCTTTATCGTGAAGCGATAATTTGTGAGTCCTGGCTTCAATCTCCTTGGAGTACTTCCATGCGTCCGTTGAAATGGCCGCTATTCCGAAAAAGAAGGAAATGCATATCAGGGCATCGGAAATGACGATTGCGGGGCCTTTCAACTTTTGCCTCCTGTGAAGGACAAGTCTGATGACCAGGACGGCAAAAACAAGAGAGTTTAATCCCCAAGTGAGTGCTAAAAGGCCCTCGGTGGAGATCGGAACATCAACGTGGGGATGTGATTGGGACATATTAACCGTTGGAGATAGCCGAGAGTGTGGCAACAATAATAGGAATATGATAGTAGAATAGTAATCTAAAAACCCTAGTTATAATGTTGCAAGCCCCTAATTGACAGGCCCTGAACACCGGAACAGTGACGGAAATCCTCACTTCTTATAGGAGGGTTCTTCGATCACTTGCCCCAGTTAACTTGCAATTCCCTAGCTCATATCGGCACCATCTATCCAAAAGTATAGCAGAGCGTACTACCACCCCAACTCCCACACCAGAGAGCTCTCCGCAAAAAAGAGCCTCAGCCTTCAAGAAGCAGAAGCACCATGCCCAGTCTGCTCGAGTACGACCTTTCCGCCTGCAGCTGCAGCTATTTTTCCTAATCTAATAATAAGCGATACACAAGACAAACAAACGAGCGGGCGGGTGTCACGACATAACCTTCTTCTCGTCCCGGCCACCACAGTCCTACAGGGAAGTTATATTTTACTGCGCTGTAGCGCTATCACAAGTTAAAGATAGAATCTCCACACCCCAAACGTCGATAAGTTCGACATCTAATCTATATCCATACCAGTTATCATAGGCGTTACAAATTACCGGGCCACCTAACCCATAAGTGCATTACCGTAGTAACTCAAATACAAGAAAAATGTGCGAGGACGTTGTAGTTACTTCTCTAAGTAAGGCGCTGTGCATACTCTCTCTTTTTTTGTCTGAACGAGGGCCGAGTTTGTGGTGTTTTCCCCTCGTGTAGTTGAGAGGGAGAATTCTGGCGTGCTGGCACATTTTTCTTCCACTCGAGTTCCTGTGGAACCGCGCAGATGGGATAAGCCTCTTCAAGGGTGTGAAGTCTTTTGTTCTTCTCAATGGTGGCGGTGGTTAGAGATGGCTGCTTAAGCAGTGCACTTTTTCGTTCGGCGGAAGGAGAACCGGAATGCGCTTTTTCTGCAGACCAAGTTCTGGTAGGAGCCGTAGACTATTTGTCAAGCACCACTCAACTCCCAAAGCATTCCATTTGTAGCCCCAGCGAAGTATCTCCTACTAAACCGCCGTAACTATTCGAGATAGATTAGCTCCCATTTTTAGAAAACGGGCCGGCTACCGTAGACACTACCCAAGCGTGGGGAGCATTCCTTGGTCACTGGTCATTAGAGGCCCCTGCTGGGTGGTCTTCGAGAAGAAGCTTAATTGCTCTAGAGAAGTACTTTCTCTACCGAGAAAACCCCCAATTGAGCGGGCGGCATAGGAGGGAGGCTGAATCCCAAAACCTGCCAAGGGGGAAAAAAGGGGAGGCATCTGGATTTCCTCTCCGCGAACTGCTATCGAACTCCCTTTGGTCAGCCGAAGTTTAGCTTTCACTAAAATTTCCGAATCGATAGTAAGTAGTAGCACGTACCGATAGTTCTAGCACCTCAATGCACCTGCATGTCTTCCCACTTCTGTGCGCCAGCGCCGCAGAGAATTCCAAGTGCCTACCCGTGAACAGACCACCTTTACCCCCAGGCTCCAGCTCTAATGTATGACACCCTTCGCCTCAGCGAGGCCATCGAGTACAGAATACTTGGCAGTACAATATTTATAGACCCTCAAAGTGACCAATACCCATGTCCGACTGACCACATGGCCAAAAATCAACTTCAATTGAGTCGAATTGGCCCTCGCAGGATATCAGGATCGCACCAAAACACCCTCTCACAAATACCGAAAGGCAAAATTTTTTATCAATCAGGTACTATACCCAATTTTCAGCACGCCCTACTCTACCAACAAACCTCTTCGGCTTGCGGACAACATTTCCTCACCGCGCTTCACGAGTGATATGAGATTGAGGCTCAGTCAAGTGTCCTAGGGATTTCGGCACTCGCCCCCCCCTACCCAAACCTATGCCTCGCCAGGACTCAAGCAGAGAAAAGTGAGCAAACGAGTATCATACCAACCTTAGCAGATCAACTCTTATCTCGTCGTACATGCGCAAAAGTGGAAATCCCCATAGCCACCCCCCCCATTAACTAAACCACTCAATCCACCGAGTACTGCCACCTTCCCGAAATGCTCCTGCAAGCACAGCAGGGCTGACCATTTGCTGCTTATATAACTAGCCAATAACTTAATATGGAAGGACCCGCCAATTCCGGAGGGAAATACGAGGGCCAAGGAAAGAAAAATGGGTACAGGTCGGCTGGTGGTCTATGATTTACTGTCAGCCTCTGTAGTTCCAGTGCAAGACCCGACATCGCAACCTATTTTATTAGCAGAATGGCATGACCTTCTCCACAGACCAGCCTTTGGGTGGTGACAAGAACTGCTATGGTTGTCTTATCTCCGTGAGCGAGAACTCCCCAATATAACGTGGTGCGACTCGAAAAGAGCAGTGCTCACCTTGAGAAGATCTACCGGCAGATCGAATAGGAAAGAGAAAATAAATGCAGGATACCGTGTACCTATGCCCGTGAGAGTGAGCCTAGGCGGTAATATACTCTGCGAGAGTCCGGTTTCCTTGTTACCCCCTCAATTCCAAAGCTGTAGTATCCCTCTCAGCACTCAAACAACCTTTTAGTCAATGATATAGCGCAAGTGGCTAACTAGCCCCTGCCATATATTCAGCAAAAAAATCGAGGCAGCCAGCAAGATAAGCTCCATTATGTGAGCAGCTGGCGAGGTGGGAAGCCAAGGCCTGTAAGCACTAGGCTACTTTCTTTCCTTATTATTCAATAGCGCAGGAACGGCGTTCTTCCAGACTAAGTATTAATGTCAAGTACCTATTTGTTACCTCGCTCTACCACGACCCATCATCGAGATATGTAATACGCTTCAACGATCTTAGAGTGTATCTTAGTGTTTGTGCTCACTGCTACCAGGTAACTTAACGGATGAATCCCACAGCATATAAATCGTAATCCATCAAATGGCTCCACTAAGTTTTTTTCAGCTTCACATTCCCGTGAACTCAGCGCCCCCATAAGCCTCGTTCCTGGATCTCATCCCGGATCTGAGTCCCACAGACACGAAAGGTAGCAACGGTTGGGAGTGGCAAACCCAGTCTTAATACGCACAGCCAGTTACGTTCCAGGATTTCAGCGAAGAAAGTTTCCAAGCTCAAGAACAAGTGCCACTTTTAAGACCTAGCCTTGTCAATTGTTGATCAGCATCGAGTCTCTTGAGCCTTGGGGGCCCCCCTTCCTCAGTTCTCCTACTGAACTGAGCGTTTTCAAAGAAACATCCTAGATCACACAGTAATGAAGCACAATCACAGAGAAGAAGGAAAGCAGGGCCAAGTCCCTATGCCATCGATGATTCCAAAGACTCGCCTATCCAATCTAAATCGAGCAGTGGTCAGCTCAGCTATTCCTGTCAAGTATTACTTAAAAGATGAATAAGACGAATGCATAGAACGCAAACAGACATACAGGTAATCAGGAAAAGGAGTTGCTAGAAATGGTGAAGGGTAGGCACGAACCAGTTTCTCACCCACCACGGCTATAAAACAAAAGCATATTTGCTATCCGCACCAAATCCGTCCCGTGCCGGATTTACCAGCGTAGTTCTTAGTAAAGCCTCGACCACCAGCAAGCTCATTTGTCCCCGTAAAGTATAATACTTAGATACCCCCTCGTGATCTAGTTAGCTCAACTCAAGGCTCTAGCTGTCTGAGTTTTTCCCATCCGTTTGGGTTGTATATTAGCAAGTACTTAAACGTGCTTAAAAAAAGGAGGAAAGATAGCCTCGTGAGAGCGTAGGGGTTTTGTGGGAAAAAATCTGTTGGCCTCGGGCGCAGAGTAGGAAGTCAAAGTGAAAACGAGAAGAATGCAAACTCCGTCTTTGGTGAGCAGCGGAACAGAGTGACTTTTTCGTAGTGACTAAACTTCGAAAGTACGAGAGAACCAAGCCCCACTACGGTAGCCAACCAAGACCACTCAGAATAAGACCTGAAAATACCGTACGATTGCACTACACAAAGAAATCACCAATTCCGAATCACGTCAAGCCATCCGAGCGACCCCCTCCAATACCTCGTCGCATCCAAGTACTAAATATCTCCCACCGGCTACTTACTGCCACAGCACACCCAACATCCGCCAAGAACACTAAGATAATACCAACAAACCTGCTAGCCAATTTCGCAATAACCTAAAAACAGCCACCTCTTGGCACCTCCTCCGAATATGGGAATTCCTAACATCACAGAATGGAAACTATTCAGGAGTCTCACCACGCCGGTTCAGCTTTGGGATGTGTCCTGCGGTTCGAAGGGGCTCATCGTATTATAGTAGGTGGTAAGACCTCTTAGTTCGCAACACAATTTCGCTGCTAGTTTGGCAAAATCCAGAAGCAAGAGACTAAAAGTTAATGCTGTGAGGAGAAAGGTGGGATCCCTAGTTGGAGCTCCAAGCTGTGGGATGCTGTCAGCTTGAAAATTTTTCAACGCTATCATGTCATGGTAAGGGGAGAAAGAGCAGAAGGGGTACACCAAACAGCCTTACCAAATCGGATGTCTTTGCCGCTAGCTTTCGGGTGTATCGTTCGCCGTCCCCCTCCGTTCGTCGTTCCCTACTCTGTCAGTGCTGCACCGTTCTTGTTCTATCAAGCTCGACACCGCACCCAATTTGTCGGCCAATCGAGTAGCAAGATTCCCCACACCTTTGGCTTCTAATTTACTCATTCTAATTAACGATGTGTGTATCGTTAACGCCATTGGATGACTTTGCTTGTCAAAAGAACTAGTTTCAGACGCCCAGCATCATCCACAAACAACGTCCTATCTTGGCCAAAAACTGAATATCATGACAACAGATAAGTCCGTGCCGTACCCAAACAGCCAGCGACCTCGACTCGGCCACGCGGAAACCAATGTCCTCTTAACCACCAAACCATCTTTCAACCCACCTCCAGGACCAGTACTAGTACCGCAGATCGCTTTTCCAGTTCGTGCGCTGAACCGGCATAGTGAGACTCCCTACTTTAGAGCTTCGAGGTTCGATAGCTTTGCTATGTCCTGCAGCACACGTATTCCGGGGAAGTATAATAGGATTTGGTAACCTTAGCTAAAGTTAGTAATTTGGAAACTTGTCCCCCAGACACAATAATAATAATAATGAAAAACACCAGTATGGGGCTCCACATTATTAGCTGCACTCGGGTGTGTCCATCAACATCGGAAAACAGACCGGTACTGTAACCCCTGTCTTCATGAATGGAGATCTGTATGGATCAACAGAAATAGTCCCCACAGCTTTCCCTGGGACCCAGAATACCAAGAACTTTAGGCCTTCCCATTCAAGTAAATAAATATCGACAAACTTTGTGGGGGCGGAGGAGCACCAACAAATCCGTATGCCCCGGCCTCTGCAACATAGAACAGCCCTTGGAAACACATTGTTAGTCCTCTCATTCTGTTAACCGGTATTTTATAAAACAAAATTTAATTGTAATAGAGTCTGCAATGCCCCCGCAGAGACACACCCGAAAATAGCCATCTAAAGCGCGGGGGCACAACTAGAGTTATCACCATCTGTGAAAGTAACGTTAGAGGGTCATTTAAAGGCACCCATGCACACTGATACTAATATCTTTAGGCCCCAATACAGTGAATAATTTCCTGAATCACCGATACCATCATCATCGCCATCACCATCAGTTATTTTCACGAGTTTCTTCTTGATGCAGCCAACCACACGCAATCCATGTTCCGGAAAAAAAGGCTTTTATTGAGATGAAACTATAGGTCTATCTCTAAAAACAACACCTCTATGCATGAACAATACATGAATTTTTTCAAGCCACAGAAAAAACCCCCAACAGATACTTTGCATAGAGAACGTGTGAAAAACGGTGCTGAGACGGGAATCGAAAACAAAAGAGAAGCATCAAAAAAGACATTTAACTAGTTTCCAACCAGGGCCCAATCCAACTCGAAAACTCCACGAATTTAGTTTTCACCCTTAATATCAATTCCCCCGCGCGGGAGTAGCGGTTCGCCAAGCTCATGACGCTGACCGGCTTCTTCCCTCGCCATATCGGTGATCCATCTCGCATTAGGCTTGAGGACTTGGCCTCTCGCAAGTTTAGCAGCAAGGTAAAGCCAACACGCAGCATTACCAACTGTTCCAACTTCATCGCTCACACTAGCTTTCGCATAATCGCTCATCTCGGCGTAAAGATGATCGTCGGTGTACAAATCGAAGAGATGATTTGCAACAGCATCGGTATCCCCGACGTCAACGAGGAACCCAGATTTTCCATGTTGAATCTGTAATGGAATCCCGCCGGCTCTTGTGGCAACAACAGGTTTTCCATGGTGCAGTGCCTCAGACACCTTAACTTCGAATCCCTCACGTAACGAGAGTTGGACCACCAACTTCGCAGTAGTCATCAATGCATTCAACACTAGAATAAATGTCAGTCATACATTCATAAATTATCTCAGAGAAGAAACTCACTTTGATCACTTGGTCCAATTCTCATGACCACCACATCTTTTGCAATCGCAGAATATCTCGGCTGCGCGAGCAGCTCCATTGTCTCAGCAAAAACAATCGACGCATCTGGATCATCAATAGCCCCATGTCCACAGCTAAAATCCGTCAGTGCCAAGTTATTCAAAGAGTAGTTCAAGACAAAATAGAGGTCAACTTACAGCAACAACTGCGGAGGAAGCTTTTCGGGTGTGTCTTTAACAATCCGAGCACACAGCTTACGATAAGATTCAATAACATCTGGGATGCCTTTGCTAGGGTCGAATCTTGCGATTTGAGTGATATACTCCCTTGCGGGGTACAGAAGCTGGTTCCTAGGAGGCACCAACAGAATTAGTAACTTCATCTCAAAGAAACAGAAGCTGTTTGCGAGTTTAACTTACATTCCCAGCTCATTGCATGAATTACGTAGGTCGTGGTGGTAGAATCTTAGATCCCACTCACGCAAAGGTTTATTAAGCCCATCAAGCCTATGTTTATTAGCGCCGAAAAATAATTCAAAAGGGAGAGAAACAAACCAATCAGTGCAAGCGGGCATCAACCCAACCATCGCCAACGGAACATCGTGCGGAACAAACTTGTCAACCGGATGACTAATGAAGACATCCGCCTGCTGGATAAACCCCCACATCCACCGCCATACCTGTTCTTGAGGGCTCCCAGGCCTGTCCACAAGGTCGCTGCGGACTTCGATATGAGAACGGTAAATAATTTTGACCTCCGGGCGAACTTTTTTGATAATCGGGATAAGGGCCGGCATTTGGGGATCATCAATGATAACGACGTCAGCTCCACCAGGAGCAAGAGGGCCGCCGGATGAGAGCCAATAGCGCTTAGCATTTGTACTTATCCATTCATTGAGTAGATTCTGTTTATCCTCATCAAACCTAGCTTCAGGATCCGCCACTCCTTGGAGGATGTTGTGATTTGTCTTCGTTATCCTAAAAGCCTTCGGATTGGGCTTAGGGATGTACCTGTCACACATATCAGTAAATAGGTACTATGCACTATGGATGAGATGAAAACAAACCACGACAAGTTCAGGCCTAATGCATTGCAAAACCTAACCAAAGCATGCCTCATCAATGCCACACCACCGCCCTGGGGGGTAGCTGAGAAAAAGGCTATTTTAGTCGGAGGACGCTGAGGGTCTCCCTCGGGCTGACCATCTTTATATCCCTTTAACTCATAAGCATACTTAAGAACGGTATTCCAAGTGCTCTTGTGTACGGTAGCCTCGTACTCTCCCAAGCCCTCAACCAACTTGATAGCCCCTTGTGCGTCCGGCTTCACCTGGTTTCTAAACGCTATGGCAAGGGCAGGATTGTGATTTGGACCAAAGTACATAACACACTTACGTGCTGCAGAGTCCGCCTGCTCGTCAACATCGACAGTGATTGTCCCAGTGTCTTCAAATGCACCTAAGGTCTCCGTTTGTACCTTCAAGATCACGCCAACAACATCCAGCTCACGCCATAGGCAGGCACAAATTCCCGGGCAAATTTTCTCGAGGCCAAGTGTAACTCCAGCACCCACAAATTTCGCACTATGTTGTAATGAGTACAACATAATCGTCTTAATGGCATCTTTCCTAATGAGGTTCCGAATGTCCTCGCCATCCTTGGCGGCGACTTCTTGAATGCAAGCATCAACCGAGTAAACCCCGTCATGAATTGAAATACCAATTCTGACTGTGTTGCTATCAACCACAGTGGCGGCCGCACCAATATAGAGCGGCTACATTACCGAGTTAGCAAACAATCTTCAGAGTGTGATAGCGGTAAACAATATAAAAATTAAAAAAAAAAAACGTAAAAAACTAACAAATATCGAAATCGCTGTCGAGGAAAGGGAAAAGGAAGGAGGAAAAGAGAAGGAAGAAGAAAGAAGAAAGAAAAGAAAAGAAGGAAAAGAAGGAAAAGAAGGAAAAGAAGGAAGGAAAAGAAAGAAGGAAAAGAAAAAAAGAAGAAAAAGGAAAGAAAAAAGAAAAGAAAAAGAAAAAGAGCGAAAGGAAGCAAACTTACGACCAATGGTATCCCAGCCCAGCCGGCCTCCTGAGATGCCGAACTAATAGACCTCCTTCTCTCCTGAGAAGGGACAGTGTCGAACGGGTATGTCTGAGCCCGGGAAGTCTCAGAATCAGGCATTTTTGATGGATCTGATGAGAAAAGACCGGTGTTTGATGAAGAGGTAGATGATTCAAAGTAAAGTCGGGGAAGGAAAGACTGTCAAGAACCTTTGGCCTCCTCGTTACCAGTGGAGGAAGTGTTCTTGGGACGAAGGAGGTTTGGTGTGGTGAGGAAGGAAGGAGAAGAAGAGAAGGACGAAGAGAGGGAGAGAAGGGGCCCTTTTAAACCTTTTGGAAGGGGAGGCTGACGAAGCGGAGTCACGAAGGTAGGTACCAGGGCACGCAGGAGGGTGCGTGTAAGCCAATGCAAAAAAAAAAGTCACGATGCGTACGTGCGCACGTTAGGGTCTAGATCAGAGCCCACGTATGTGCGCGCTCTCAAAGCGATGCCCTCGTATGCAGGTGAGAACCCAATGGCACCTTCTTGCATACGCAAGTTCACTGTGATTGAGCTTAAGCTTAAGGAGCTAATTGCCAAACCCCATGCATATGCTCTCGGCCCCTCAGATTTGCAATTGCTTGCAGAGTGTAGACGAAGCTCTTTGGTATACTATAGATCTCACAATTGTGTACAGGGGGGGTCGGAAACAGCAAAGTTTTGATAGTGGAGTGAGTGAGCGGGGGTTGCGGTCTGCTATCTGCCTACCAGGCACAAGTCAACTACCGGCAGAGTGCAGATTTTTTTTGTTGCAACCAAGGCGACCATCTACTACCGAACCTGGGTAGCCTCGAGCTTATAACGAAAATCTAGACACTAGCATGCTAACTGTCTACGAGCAATAGGAAGTGGGGCTAGAGGGAACAAACTCCGCAAAATCAGTCCTTGTAATTGTCCACACATTAAGCTAAAACCCAGATATAGGGATGCTCATTGAGACCAGGAGCTGCAGTTGGCTGGGTGCAGAAACGGGGCCCCAAAATGAAGTTTCATTTTCACTAGTTCAAGTATAATTTCAAAGCAATTGGTCTAGGTTTTGACTTATATCACCTTATTCCTTCCAGACCAAACGATCCTCCGATCAAATAGCCCCTACACCGCCACCCTCCGGTTTCCAATTTTGAATAACCCCTCCCGAGCACTTAATTATCACAGGAAACATACAGCAGATCTTTTGATCTCCATTCTGGCAATCAAACCAAACAGTGCCGATTTGGCAAGAAATGATGGAATTACCCAGCCATAAAGCCCAGGGCTGTGGCATGTATGCCGTATTGCCACCAAACGATTTTTCACACCTGCCAACAGTTGACCCACCATGCGCTACTCAAGCACTTGTATGTGGTCAAAAATTCCCTCCTTTAGAAAATGGGCGACAAAAACAGCAAAAACACAGCCCCTTTCCCCCTCCGAGACAGACAAAAGAAACAAAACAGCCGGACCTTACCAGAAGAGGAAGGCTCAACAACATAGCACATGCTTCAATTATTCAAGTTTTGACGATACTAGGCGTTTTGGGCGAAGATGTCAACGCATGACCATGCCTATGGAATAAGGAGCCCCCCGCCAATCACAGCTCTTAAATATCAAGGCTATGATCGCCTTTGTTGTAGAGCTTTGAGTACCGGTACCGTACGAGTACCGGTATTGTTGACCCCACTTATATGGTGTGGTGTAGAAACGTGAGGTTCCAATGTCGTCACTAGATCTACAAAAGCGGTTGTCTTAACTCTATCGGGATAAATCAGACCCTTATCACCATATATCACTCGAACAATTGTCACAACAAGGGCTGTCTAGTACAGTACCGTAAAGAGACAGAGGCCAAAACACACCCAAATAATTGGCGCTCCTTTTGATCAGGCAAAATCCAACGAGTTTTGCTATGATAGAAGAAATTGCAAAAAGAAAATGAATAAAAAATAATATTACCCTAAGGCCAGCCAGGGCATGCTGGTAACTTTTCAGGTTTTTCTGCCCAACTATGATATGATGGGATGGAGTACCGTACAGTACGAGTACAGTACCGTAGTGATCAACAATTTCTTGGCGGCCAAATGGTGCCTGCCAAGACCAGGGTTTTTGTGTGCAGAGAAGTTCAATAATTAAAGTATCCTTGTTTGCAAAGAAGGACACTCGAGTACATTTCAGCCCGCCTCGAAATACTTCAAATGCCTCTCATTTTCTGCATGGGGCAGAATAAGAACCGGAAAAAATTGTTGTCGCGTATGATACTATACCTCAAATATTCCGCTAATTCTCTGAAGCTCATTACAGCAGAACCCTGCAATAATAGTCACTCGGAAGCCCTGATTTTTGAGATGTTTTGGCCTACTGTACTCGAGTATATGTCCCTACTGAAGAACCCGTATTGGTAATCCCATCACCCAGATTGGCGGTTTCTCGGTAAACTTGGCTGATCCACACACAGGCGTGGCGTGAGGTTCCGAATCACTGCAGACGGGGGGCAATCATTTACCGTACTAGCACTGTACCGTACAGTACAAGCTGTACTGTACCGTACAGTACAAGCGCACTCATGCAGCACGATCTTGGCAGCGGAGGAAATGTATCATACCCCCCTTGGGTTTTCTGAGCAAAAAACCAGTTTTTAACACACACCTATCCAGCAAGAAAGAATAGAAAAATTCTGTAATTCCTTTTTTTATTTTTTTTATTTTTGACAGAGCTTAACCCAAAGATTCACATAATTTACCTGGGCGCTAGGCTAGGGGAATTGTTGAAGGTCTGAGTTCTGAAATGGACGATCGGAATCCCCGCAAATTTTTGCGTTGGATTTGGCATAGCAGCCAAGTGGGCTAGCTTTGGGTCCTTTACTGGTAGTCTATTTATGGTTAATAAAAACTGAAAATTTCATAATTTTTAAGTCCCCATGGATGCCTCTCATATTATGGGGGCTTGAAGGACGGGATCTGCTGTGGTTGTTTCTGGTAGCTGATTGAAAATCAGAATTTTGTATGGAAAACCTGGGTATACATTTCTTGTCACCAAGTTCGTAGTGTACCTACTGTACGCACTCATATCGTATGCCTTTTCCTACGAACTATTTTACGCTTTGATATCGTCTAGGAGCCTCTAGCCTCACACGTGGCGGCAATTCTAGTCGAATATCGTACCATGTTCGAAAAAAAACAACTCCAAATCTCCATTTTCTCCGTTTAAAAGCACAAAAAGCATGATCGTGAGGTACCAGGGGCTAAGCTGGTGCAGGAGAGCCTGTACCAGGGTATTGTATTGTAATAATAAGGGAACGAAGCGTCCTAAGACGGGAAGCAATAGGAAAAAGCAAAAGCATCAGGCAAAAAAAAAAGAAGAGAAACCTCAGAGCCACCCGCTAAGGGTTACGGTAGCCAAAGGCTAGAATCCTGAATGGAAAAAAAGAGAACAACCCCAAATTATAAACGTGTTGCTAAGCAAACCATACATCCCACGAATGAAATTCAATTCTAAAATTTGTGGGATTAGATAAGGAAGATTGAAAAATTCGAGAATCGGATGGAAACCCGTACTCGAAAGATTCAATTCCTTACTGCTTGCCCTCCTTGGCTCCCTTATCTCCTTCGTTCTCAACACCATTCTCACGTCTACCCTCAACTCTCCCAAACACGCCATGCCAGACACCCACGTTACTGCTCCCGTCCTTTATACTAATAGCATCAAAGGTCTCACTGTCAACTTTTAAGCTCGCACTCCGGGCGCTTAGGCTCCTCCTATCATCGTCGTCACAATCGTCGCCGGGGCTGATAGTTTCAGTACCCCATCCACTGCTTCGTCTGCTGGTACGACCTAGCTGTAGACTCTCCCTGTTTCCCAAAGGGCTCCCTGTAGCAGCTACGGTGGCGCTAGTATTACTAGAAACTCCAGAAATCTCGCCCATGATACTGCCAGAGCCATAATCTCGCATACTGCCCGCATCGCCTCCCCTTGATGCAAATGAAGTGCTCCCATACAAACTGGCGCGTTCGCCTGCAACCGACCGACCGACGTCAAAGTTACCGCTCAGAACAGAAAGCGGAAGCGATTCTCTTGAACCGCCCCACAGCGAAGATGGGGCAAGAGCACGGACAGATGCATCGGTATCCAACGAATGGCGGCGTCGTCGTTTAGATGAGGACGCAAGGGTAATAATAGAAGCATTATCCGTTAAGAGATTATTCGCCGTAGCTGTGTTATAATTCAGAGGGTGTAGAGAGTTACCATTCAAGTGAGCGATCGGACCGGGGCTCGCCGGTTGCCCATGGGCATTCGGGGTAGACGGGAATTGGTGTTGAAAAAGCACAGGGGGGCCATGGGGATTATGGTGGTGGCTTGGATGAGGATTGTAGTTTGTGTGTAAAAGGGAACCTGGCGCGGTGGATTGTATAGTTGTTAACGTAGTGGTCAGTGAGCGCACAGAGGGAGTCGGGGAAGAATAGGTTGATGTCGTCGCTGTAGTGTTTGACGGAGCAGGCTGGGACTTTTCCGATGGGGCATGGGTAGGTGAATGACGAGGAGATGAATGATTGGAATTTGTACTTGAAAGAGAGTGACTAGACTCCTGGAATCCTTGAGCTGCAGCAAATGACAGGTGCGACGATTCGACGGCCGACGAGGAACTGGACGGCGGCGGGAGGGCATCTTTGGGTTTTGACGAATAAGGATAATTTGGGGGAACCGACGGGCAAGAAGCCGAGCGCTGGCCGCTACCGATCCGGCCCGTGGGGGGATTGTTACTTGAGTTGTGGTTCGAATTAGAGCTCTTGAGGTTTGCAAGCCGCTTCATCAACGCGCTGAAGGGCTTCCGGCCTTTGTGCTGTTGGTGTTCCTTGGGATTTCCAGAGGCTACACAAGGCGAGAAGGGATCAGCTCCAAGAGTCTTTCAAAAAGCGATGGAAGCAGAAATGAAAGTAGGCACTCACATGCATTAGACCCAGTGGCAGGATGACGGGACACGTCGGTGGCCATAATCGCAATTCCCCCGCGGGTGGCTATAGAACGGTGAAAAAGATAGCGACGCAGAAGGTATGGGGATATGGCTATACAGCTCAAGCTCCGAAAGTTGGGGAAGAAGAAATGGGGGAGAGAGAAGCTCGGCGATGGGTGTTTTCAGCCGGGGTAGAGAGGAGGTGAGGAGCGGGTGGTTGTTGTTGGAAGGGAGATGTTAGTTGAGATGGAGGAGAGGGTCTAGAAGCAACAGAGGGATGATTGCTTGGTTGCGTGCTCAAGTTGGAAGAGTTCAGAGGGGGATAATTATCAGGTGGCTTCTGAGGCTTCATCCCGTCAGGACAGCAGTGCCTGATGGGGGAAACAGAAGAGTAGCACAAACATGATTCTTTTTTTAATTTTTCCCCCCGGGTGCCCTAGGGTCGTATCCAATAGAAAAGGTCATCTTGGTTCTTACTTATTTGCTACCGGTATTCAAGCCTTCATCTGATTCCCTGAAGTGATTCATTGAAAGGTACTGTACACATATTACCGGTACAGTATGGCATCCTGCAACTTCCGTCATTATATAATAGTACTTCTTATCGTTATCTGCACAAGCATGGAATACTCCTGTATGTCGGAATATAAATTCTCTCTTCACCAGTAGACAGATCAACGACCCCGCCCTCCTATCACGCCTTCTGCATAGCCCAATCTCTCTAAGTCTCTTTATTCCCCACGTTCATCTTAATTTATTTTCTTAGGCCAACGGATTCAATTACAGCGGTATTAAAATGTGATCAAACTCCAACAAACTCAAAGCCATTATCAGTTAAACTAGACATGTCACGGTTTGAGGCAGATATTATATCAAACACCTTTCCCCCCAACAAAGATACCTATGCTTCTCCCCCAAGGCTGAGTCACTACTACTCACTCTCTTCATAGGGCACTTGTTCTGCATGAGCTATCATTTCCGTATGCCCAACTATCGAAGAGTAGTATGATCAAGTACAGTGTGAACATTTAGCTTGGTCTTCTGTTACCTTTGGCTTATTCTAATAATGTGTAATATTAGAGTTTATGGTTAATTAAAAACCCGCAAATCCGGTGTAAGCATCCTTTGAGAGGGGAAAGAAAGAAAAGAAACGAGAGGGGGAACAACTGGTGGTTACAATAGATTAAACTAGCACGATGGCTTCTTATCTATCCTATACATGTTTAGATGAGGAAAGTGGCATCAAACAATGGTACGATGGATGGGAAAATCAAGCCATTAGCTCCCTAACAAACCCCGCTGGTACCTGTCCTCTACTCCCCTATCCGCAAGAAAAAGAGAGAACTCAATCCCCCCATACTTCAGACTTTGAGATATTAGTTTACACGATAGCCATATTGTCATTTTCTCTCCAACTAACGTGGAGAAGGCGACTGGAGAACTGTTGTATCTTTGCATTGCTCTTTTCCTGTACCGGTACTCGAGTACCCTGTTGTTCCTTACAAGAGATGACTCTTCAGTAATCTTGTTCTGACAAGAAGCGGTTGGTTCCAGCCACAGAGGATGATCGATTTCTCAATTTTTGCTGGCCCCTGTCTGTCGATACTCCAGCACGGCAGTGGCCGTCATTCTCGGTGACTCTTTCATATGGTAGCTCCTTCTGATGCGCCTGTGTCACTGCTACCCATAATCTAACCTATGCCATAATTCAACAGACCTGGAGATACTCCGGGTATCCTAGAATTTCTTACGGTACGGTACCGTACTTGCAGCAGGGCGCCTACATTGCCATAACAATCCTTTAGGCCAGCCGTTACAGCAGCATGCTGGTAGCACCTCCAAGTTACTATCTTCGCACTTCACTCATTTGGCCTAATGTTAAGTTACCGCAGTTGATGACTCCACAGCGTCCCCCACTTGTTACCCTCTCCACAAATTGCCCCCAAGTCCCCCACTAAAACCGCGTCCACCCCCACCGAACTCGCACGAGCTTCACCATTTTCAAAACACGCCCCCAATCAACACACGATGTCCGCCCGCGCACGAAGAGCCCTCCGTGATCAAGAGCTCACTTCACAATCACAAACCCCCAATGACCCTGCTTCGGAAGATGAGGTTCCGGCGCCAAACAAGGCGAGCTTGTTCGCTCTACTAGGAGAAGTTGAGGACGAAGGCAGCAAAGACGACGACGAACCAGAAGACGAGGAGACAGAAAAGGGAGAGGGGAAAGAGCAAAAACCAGCAAAAAAGAACAAGAATAAGAGGAAAAAGAAGAAAGGGAAGGCAACGGAGGTGGCTAAAGACGAAGGGAAATTTCATCAAGACGAATTTGGTGGACTTGCTGCCCCGAAATCCGGGAACTTACAACCTAAAGTGGTGCCCATTGATTCAGTACTTGCAGTTGAGTCAAAAAACTTTGATGCAAGCGCTGAGATGAGGATTTTGTTTGGCCGAGCGGCGATGCCTGAATCAGGGGGGGGAACCTTCCAGGGCCGAAGAGGAGGAAGGCAAAGAGGCGGTATGAGAGGGCGAGATGGCCGAATAGTTAGCAGTCGTCGAAATCTCTTTATTCAACCGAAGGGTACTTGGCCGAATGCTACTAGCGGTGGGTTGGGTATGGAGGTCGTTAGCGTTGGCCTGGACGGTGGGCTTACGGAGTTCAAGTTTGTGCATTCTACTGCCTACCAGGACGTGCAAAGGCAGTTCAAGATTTGTGTTGAGGCAATGGGTGAGTTCTTCAGAGGTGCAGAATAACCCTAGCTAATTAAATAGATCCTGATCGCATGATACAGTTGCTGCATCACAATCCATACCACATCGCTACGCTTCTTCAAGTATCCGAAATTTTGTCGCAACAACGAGATCATGAAGGCTCTGGCGATGTCCTTGAGAGAGCGCTCTTCACTTTTGGTCGCTCGGTCAACTCTGTCTTCAGCGCAAGGCTCTCGGAAGGGAAGGTTCGCCTCTCATTCCTGGTTCCAGAGAACCGCGAATTCTGGCTCGCTTGCTGGCGGTACATTTTCAATCTCGCCATGCGTGGAACCTGGAGAGCAGCAGAGGAGTTTGGACGGATGTTACTTGCACTAGATCCCGAACGGGACCCGTACCAAGTTTGTCTCATCATCGATATGCTAGCACTAAACGCTCGGCAACCCGAGAGGTTCTTAACGCTCGTAGAGCATCCAGAATTCGTCAAGCGTCATGCACATCTTCCGAATATTGCATTTTCAACAGCACTGGCATATCACCAGCTTCACAAAGATGCTCTGGCAAGGGAGTATCTCGCCAAAGCTATCACTCGATTTCCATGGGTTCTCAAAAGGCTATCCATCGAATTGAGTATTCGACACCAGCCCAACACCCCCCTCGCAGCGGAGATTCTCCCACCAGACGCACTGCACAACATTTTGTCTGAACTATATGTTGACCGGGCTAAAGACCTTTGGAAGGGTGCGGACACGAAACAGTTGCTCGCAGATGTAGCCGGTTCGATATACTCACTCCCCCAAAAGTCATTCCGCGGACCGCCAAGGGAACTCTCCAGCCTGGCCGAGTTTGATGGTGTTAGCATCGACGTTGCCCGCCATATACTATCAACTGGCAACAGGAGCTTAATACAATACCTCCCCCGAGAATGGGCCAGGATACCTACAATCAGTTACGATCCCCTTCCTCCAGTGGACAGTATTGGGAGAGCTCCGTTGTCGTATCTACAGAATCTCGTTTCCTCCATGCCTCCTGCCTTAAGGCGGGCGTGGGCTGTGAATGGGAACGGGGGAGATATTGGAGATATTGGGGAGGAAGAGCTTCGCCGGTTGATGGAACAACTAGCGCTGGAAGTTGCAAGCACTTCTGGTGGAAGTACTGTAGACGAGAACACGGCGGACGGGGATGTTGCAACTAGAGATAGCAATGATGAGAATACCGCAGGTGGGGGTGGGGCAAGCGGCATAATACAGAGCCTATTAGGCTTCGTCAGGGGTGGGGGAGGAACTCGCCCTGAAGGTGGTGGTGGCACAGGGGAAAATTGAGTTTTGAGCGATTATTTTGTACAAAAAAGTGGATGCGAGACAAAACTCTTAATCCAACCTATTTCTCGGACACGAGACTCCAGAGGGTAGGACATTTCGGATTCCGTCGACAGGTCTGGCGAGTGAGAAATAGTGATCAAGGTTAGGTATTGTCTGGGACCCCTTATGCTTCAGATTCGGAATATTAAGTGAGACCGTTAAGTGAGATCGGGCAAATCGGATACTGGTAGAAGAACCTTATTATAGCTTCATGTACTGTGCTCAGTGCTCGAGTACAAGTAAAATAGCCAAATTACCGTATTGCTTGTACCCGAGTATTGGGGTAGATGGTGGAATTGCCCGTACACAGTTCAATCTACTCATTTATATGAGTCTCTTAAAAGGACTATTCCAAAAGCCGTGATTCCTTCCTTCTCAATTCGGTCTTACACTATAATACCGGTATCCTAATAAAATTCGCTGATACATGGACAATCACAGTGCAGCTACCTCAGGTTAATGGCATCATGTAACATACAGATTTTTCCACCCTTACTAATCGATCGGCGCCTCTAACTTGATCCTTGCCTCGCTACCCAAAGTTTTCCGACCTTTTTGACCATACTTGAGCATAATAAATGCCCGCAAGATTAATTAACTCCACCCCAACTGACCATTCAAACTCTTTCCAAGCCCCTCCAACTCGTACGGTGGCCAAATAACTTATGACATCAGCTCCGATATGTGTGGACCCTGACCGAAACCTCTTCCAAGCTCCTCGTCATAACCAATTTACAACACAAATCATAATTAACAAACCACGATGCTCTCACATCTAGTGACAGCTGGAGTGGTTCTCCTGGTCTCCATGCTGTTTTTCTACTTTCTTCTCCTCCGGATCGTCGGCTCCAACCTGCGGCGGCGGAGCGCGGCTAAGAAGGCGACGATCACCGAGAGCGCGTTTGGGGACAAGAAGGCGACTGTCGTTGGGTTTTTTCACCCTTATTGGTAAGACTACGGATATGGAGTGTACGGGAAGAAGCTAACGAGGGGGTAGTAATGCTGGAGGCGGTGGAGAGAGGGTGTTATGGGCTGCTATTAGAGCTACACAGGAGAAGTGGGACGATGTGTTGTGTGTCGTGTATACTGGAGATCAGGGCGTCGACAAGGAGACGATACTGTCTGGAGTTAAGGTAGTTTGACTGCACCTTGCCCACACTCCACCCCGCTTACTGATAGTACTATAGTCCAGGTTCGACATCCATCTCGATCACTCACGCGTTGTGTTCCTCTTCTTGTCAACCAGGCACTATGTCTCCGCCACGACCTACCCGCACTTTACACTTCTTGGACAATCTTTCGGTTCTTTGATTCTCGCTTGGGATGCATTCACGTTACTCGTCCCAGACATATTTATCGACACGATGGGCTACGCATTCACTCTTCCCATGGCGAAATTAATGTTTGGGATCCCGACAGGCGCATACGTTCACTACCCCACCATCTCTACAGACATGTTGTCCAGTATTTCCTCTTCTACCAGCGCACGAGTCAGGGTTAAGCTTTTGTACTGGAAATTCTTTGCTGTGCTCTACCGTCTCTGCGGAAGGGGTATCGACGTGATCATGTGCAATTCCTCCTGGACAGCGGGACATCTCCGCAGTCTGTGGTCGAATAAAGCATCCACCATCTCTGTTGTCTTTCCCCCGGTAGCGGTGGAGGCTCTCACGGAGGCAATACCGCTTCGTAAGAACGGGATCGGGGTGAAGAGGGAGAAGATCATCCTGTGCATTGCGCAGTTCCGCCCGGAGAAGAAGCACGATCTGATAATTAATTCATTTGCTCACTTCTTGCGGGAGAATCCTAGTCTCAGCGACACGAAATTAGTGCTTATTGGAAGTGTGCGTCATTCGGAGGACAAAACTAGGGTTTACGATCTACGGTTACTTGCACATGAGAAGGGCATCAAGGATAAAGTTGTGTTTGTTTGTGACGCGAGCTGGGATGATATATTACAATGGCTGGGAAAAAGTTGGATTGGAGTAAATGCCATGTGGAACGAACACTTTGGTATCGGGGTGGTAGAGTACCAAGCTGCTGGCCTTATCAGCGTTGTGCACAACAGTGGGGGGCCAAAGATGGATATCGTCATTCCAGGTACAGGATTTCACGCCACAACGAAGGAGGAGTTCGCGGATGGATACAGGAAAGCTCTCGAGCTAGAGGGTCAGGAGGTGGCCAGTGTTCGTCAAGCGGCCCGTAAGAGCGCAGAGAGGTTCACGGAGAAGATTTTTGCGGAGAAGTGGCTCGAAGCAATGGCTAAGCTGCTCCAATTGGAGCGAGCTGGTTGATGCTGGTCTTCCATCTTCTCCTATCCTCCTCCCCCTCTCTGGTCGGGCGTTTTTTCTTTCTTCTCCACTTTTTTTAGTTTGGTAGAATAGGTATCATAGTCTACATAGATATCAGACACCAATTCTAATTCTGCCCTCTATTTCCTAGCCTTGTCGCCAACGCTGTATGGATCCTGGGACCTACACGGTTCCAAATCCTCCCCTCTAGGCATGGCCTTTGCTAGAATGATGTTCTGAACAAGCGAGAACATAGCAGACGTACTCCAGTAGAGAGTCAAAGCCGCCGGAGCATTCGCAGTAAGCGGGAACGCCGCGAGAGACAGTATCCTAAGGACATTTGTGAAAACCCTTTGCTTCCGCGTGCTCGGAGGATGCAGTTTCGTTTGTAGCTGCGCAATTAGCCTCCCTCCCACCATGTACGAGAAACAGAAGGTGAAAAATAAATAAAAACACACCTCAATATTCGCAAACAACAAGAACGAAAACCCCATTGGCAAGACCAAGTATGGATCCGCAACCAACAAATCTCCAAACCACAGCGCACCCTCCGTCGCCAACGCCTCCTCCACCCACGCTTCCCCACCAATCTTTCCCAATCCCCTCAACCAAGTGGGTAGTCCTTGGACTCCAGTCATCCCCCTCAACGTCACGCTCGCCGCAACCCAAACCGGAATCTGGACGACAGGAGCCAACAGCATCTTCCAAGCCTGACATCCCCACCTCTTCCACAGCTCCCTCCTCTTCCTGCGCATTTCCTTGCGAGTCTTCAATTCCCACGCCTGCGGCGTGGTAGTAGTGTCCTTTGCATTTCTAGCGATGGGATGCTGGTACGCGCTCAGGATTGGCTGAAGTCGTTGAGTACGGAGGGCGCGGCGGCGGGAGTATATCGTTAGCGGGGTTGTTATGGTTAGGCGGAGGAGGATCGCCGAGAGCGGGATTAGGGTGTGGTAGGGAAGGTGGGTGCTCGTGTGGAGGGCTGTTAGGAGGTCGTGGGTTGTGGAAAGGATTGTGGGGATTAGGTGATTTGGGGGGGTGTTCGAGAATTGGCGGAGGCGGAAATGGCGGAGGGGTCTTGTGAGGAGGGGTCGGAGGGGATGGAGGGGTGGCATTATGATGTTGGTGGTGGTGATGTTCTTCCCCTGCACTTTTACGGTGCACTCGCGAAAGTTTAAAACATCGGATGAGACTTGTGGGAGGAAGTGCACCAGCGGCAAGGTCTACTCGTACAGTACCGGTAGTTTAGCTTAACTTACAGGTGAGTGCAGTAACTCACTCTCCCCAACATGAAAACAAACCAAACCAATCATCACCACAACCAAGTACTAGTACACACCCACGAAGATCAAGACTCCCCCCTCCCAACCAACCACTCTCAACACTTTCCCCTTGCTCGTACCGTGCGTGATTTCCAATTCGGCCATAACCGGAACCCCCCTATTAACTTATCACAGAAGTCGCGCCAAGCCGAATAATACGAATTCCCGGCTAAGATGTGCCAAGATACTGTATTTTGCGAGGCTCCCAAAACTTATTGTGTCTTGGGGAGATACCGTAAGAACTCGAATATAAGAAAAATGTGCTAGGACGTTGGAGTTGCCTCTCCTAGTAAGGCGCCTCGTATATTCCTTTTCTTTTGTCTCAACTGGGGGCTTTCAATAAATTTTATTTGTAACTAGTACAGGGGTTACCGCCGACATCGGCATACGAGCCCCGAGGCA
>Ga0307507_10003454_pt1 | contig 30604 bp, 31 predicted proteins | sample 7_EM_MG_FD_207223 | JGI IMG/M metagenome (GOLD analysis project Ga0307507, IMG submission 207223) | Populus trichocarpa ectomycorrhiza microbial communities from riparian zone in the Pacific Northwest, United States - 7_EM | ecosystem: Host-associated > Plants > Roots > Unclassified | place... | reverse complement strand
TGCACACGTCCGTGCAACCCGTAGAGCCACAGACGCGTGTCAAATCGGGAAGGAACGCGTTCTTTCTGCCGGACTTTCAGTTCAGATTCAAAAGCGTCAGATTGCAACCGAACGACCCCTAAGGCTTCTTAGGGAGTGTTCGGTTGCAAAACCGTCAGATTGAATCTGAACGGAAAGTCCGGCAGAAAGAACGCGTTCCTTCCTAATTTGTCACGCGTCTGTGGCTTCGTAAATCGCACGGACGTATGCAATCTGGAGGCCTCATATTGAAATGGAATCTGAAGCTGGAGCCTCGAGCTCCATATTGAAATGACGCCAGGAGCTCCATTTCAGAAGCTGTATACGGTAAAGTTGCCAATATTTTAGCGTACTATTCTGGCGTTTTGCGAGCGGTGAGAACATCAAATTTTTGAGGCTGTGCAGACGAAATCACTCCGAATCAACGGATTCTGAACTTGAATCTGAGGCCTCCAGATTGCAACCGAACACTCCCTAAACTAAGGAGCTGTTCGGTTGCAATTTCATATTCAATATGGAGGCTCCACATTGTAACCGATATGGAGCTCAAATCTGAATATGAGGTGGTTGTTCGGTAGATCTTGCAACGTTTGAATATGAAGCTCCTCCATATCGGCAAGCGTATACAGTTAAAAAGAGGTTCTTGGCACTGTTTTAATATGTAGCTTAAGCTCCTATTCCATATTCCGTATTAATATAGGGCTCTCGCATATAAGCTAACGATTTCTTATAATATAACGACTCTATACACCCTAATTGCGATACTGCTGTCGCATTTACAAGCCTTATAATATTTATTGTCTTAACATTTCTAATCGCGTTAAGTGATCAAGGAGGGCGTTAGTTAAGGAAACTCCTTTACAACACTAAAGCAGGGAGTTGCGATAGAGCCCTGGTGGCAGAGAGAGGTTTATACTCAAATCGCTCACTAATGTTAATTACGCATTATGCGAAGTCAAATCTGGAGCCTCATCTGAAGCCTCATGTGGAGTTTTACCGAACGATCGACTTAATTACAGATTCAAATGAACCACGGAAGTAGCCGCCACTAATTACAAAACAGACGACACTAAAAGGCGCACAGATTGACAGATTATGATATGGAGATGATTTGCAGCCGGACAGCCACTAACTTAATCTGAAGCCTCCAGATTGTATATGCCTGTGCTTTTATAAAGCCATAAACGCGTACCAAATTAGGAAGGAACGCGTCCTTTTCTGCCAGACTTTGAGTTCTGATCTGATCTGATCTGAAGTTTTGCAACCGACCGAACCCTTAACCTTTTAGCACCCTGCTAGAAGGCCTCTCGCAAGTCTAACTTCATTCATAAAAATACGTTAATTTAGGACTATTACGGATATCTCTAGGCGTAAATAGTAAGCACTGATTGGATAAAATTATTTACTTCTAAAGCAAGTCCCGAGGTAGTGGATACCATTTACGAGAGTGGCTGCATGATGCGGAGTAGACCTCATTTGACGCCAGCAAGAGATGACGTGGGTTAATGCAGATAACCCTGACCCTCAGCCTTGTGGGTGCCACACCGCCTCTAGCCAGGTTGATATGTGCAGTCGGGACTGGGTGTATCATTGTGTCCGCGACCGCGGCGAACATGCGGTGAATCGTAGACTAAGCAGGAAGCGGGGCATCTTGCAGAGGAGCGACAGCGGCTATCTGCTCGAGGTACCTGACTGCTCAGATGAGACGGGTCGGCTGCAGGAAGCGCAAACTTTGTTCGCGGGCCGTTGCTGTCGGCTGAATCGCGTATCTTGATGGTTGGTGGATGTGCTCTTTCTCGGACCGAAGGACAACGCGGCTTGCCTAGCCTGTGAACTAGACGGTGGACTATTGACAGGCTTGCATATTACGCAGTGAATGAACTGTTCCGAAGGAAAACAGAAAGAGTCAAGCAACGAAATGAGACGCAAAGTCAATAAGTTCCTAGAGGCTTTGCCCTGCATGAAGAGGCTCTAGGGATAGGGTGCAGTCAACAGCATTAGTCTTTCTAACGGTTGAAAGAGGCGTTGAGCCAAAAAGTGACGATGCACGAAAGGTGGGAACACAGACGTTCATATTTTCTCCAGTGTTGCGAAGCAAGGGTTGATTCCATAACGATGGTAGTGCGATGCAGCGAATGTCCGTTTTCGAATGTTCCACAGGCACATGCAAGGAAGAGTCAAGCATTCGGATATTTGCAGGAAAAAGAGGCGAATCAGAATTCGTTTGGGAAAAAGAACCGCGGAATAGCGAGGAGATGGGGAAGGAAAAGGAGGCTTCGAGCGCGAAATGGGGCAAGCGGGATTCCCACACGAGTCAGGGAGATGAAGACGTCGACGATTTGAGACTGCCACGATGAACTACGATTATTCAGACCAGCACTTTCTAGTCTGAGCCAGGTAAGAGCATGCATGCGCCGTGGGCGCTCTGATCGCGGCGCAGTCGCCTGCAGTGGAGAGCCGGCTGGCATGCAAAACAAGCCCTGGAAAGGCCAAGCAAGACACGACTTTGCGGCTTTTTGAACTGCAAGCGTCTGGGGTGATCGGTGTGCACTGCAGACGCAGCAGAGGAAAGTCGACGGCGATGCTGGCAGGTGGCCACAGTTAAGGCCCGGGAAGAATGACTATGATCGAAACAGACCTGGAACAATCCGTAAAACGTTTCAAACCCCAAAAGTCCCCAGAGGACAAGGGGTCTAAGTGTCAGGGCTATTGAGGCCCCTATCTTCTAGCGTGCTTCTCGAAAGGTTTGCCCCAGGCTTCAGCTCCTAGCGTCAGTGAAACGGTACCTAGTAGGTCGAACAGGTATGACAGTGTCTAGCTGCGAAGACGCGCAAACAGCGAGACTGTGAGACTGTAGTGTTTCTCGTCGTCATGCTGCGATGGATTTGTGCTAGTTGCGCTCAGAAGGACTCTGAAGCGATCGATCGCCTGCGAGCCTGCTGCTTCTCTACTGGTCTGCGGCGAGGGAACAGCAACAGCGACTGCATGAGTAGCAGCAGCATATGGGAAATAGGCATGGTGGTCATTAATGATCCGCAAGATTACTACCCGGAGTCGCAAATCAGCGGGTATCACGACACCTGATATTGCTGACTGGGAGGGGATTAATAGGGTTGTATTATTATCGTGATGTGGCTCCTGCTCCTTAGTTAGCGGCCTGTCCGGCGGACTTTCCTCGAAGGCCCGTCCAAGATTTCCAAGCGAGAACCCAGAGAGGCGGTGTTCCCCTTTCAATCCAAAGCTTCTTCTCCTCCAACCCGTTGGACAAGACTTAACACTGTCCAGCTCGAGCCTTTCGCCGTCGTGCCATCTTCCTTGCTGCCTCTTCCTCCGTTGCGACATCCCACAACGAGGGCATCTGAGCCATTGGCAGCTGGTTGGTCAGCTTCGTCCGAAACTCAAACCCCCGAAGCGAGCGGACTCTTCTTGCTCGCTCTCTGCCATTCGCCCTCGACTCTTCTTCCTTTCCGTCCAAGTCTTTTCCTCCTTGGAGCGGTCCGTCTTTGCTTTGCGAATACAGCTTTGTAATTCTAGGTGAGTACCAGCCTCGTAGCCTGCCGCCTCGCCTTGCGCCCTATTACAACGCGCCCTTCCAATGGGTAAAACTTCCAAGGTTGAGCGCTAGCCTCCACTCTGTCCCTCTCTTTCGGACTTGCAGACCAGTCGCAACTAGTTTTCTCACATTCACCGCGTCTATTGTTTCTTGCTTTGCAACTGCCGAGTTTTTGGCTGACGGGTGTAACCGCAGGATTCCGTACGGCTGCAGGTCTCTCTACGGAATTCTCTATACAACTACACCCTCGTAATCTTTCATACGAAAATCACAACCAATCCGCCACAATGGGTTGCGGAATGAGCACAGAGGAGAAGGAGGGGAAGCAGAGAAATGAGGAGATCGAGAACCAGTTGAAGCGGGATAAGATGATGCAAAGGAACGAGATCAAGATGCTGCTTCTGGGTTGGTGCCTTCGGGATGCGTGTATACATGAATTGAGCAAACTGACAGCGTCCTAGGTGCCGGTGAGTCGGGAAAGTCGACTATCCTGAAGCAGATGAAACTCATCCACGAGGGTGGCTACTCCCGTGATGAGCGCGAATCGTTCAAGGAGATAATCTTCAGCAACACCGTGCAGTCAATGCGCGTGATTCTTGAGGCCATGGAATCGTTGGAGCTGCCTCTTGATGACCAGCGCGCCGAGTACCATGTTCAGACAATCTTTATGCAACCCGCGCAAATTGAGGGTGACAGCCTACCACCAGAGGTTGGCAACGCTATTGCTGTGCTATGGAAGGATGCCGGGGTTCAGCAATGTTTCCAGCGGTCAAGGGAATACCAGCTTAATGATTCAGCCAAATAGTAAGTAACTTGCATACCCCCCCAGATCATCCCCACCCGTTCGCCCGTTGGATTACAAGGATTCTAATTAGTTGCTCAGCTACTTCGACTCCATCGACCGCATCGCAGCTCCTGATTATATTCCCAATGATCAGGATGTCCTTCGATCCCGTGTTAAGACTACTGGTATCACTGAGACTACTTTCATCATTGGTGACCTTACCTACCGTATGTTCGATGTGGGTGGCCAGCGGTCCGAACGGAAGAAGTGGATACATTGCTTTGAGAATGTCACCACCATTCTCTTCCTTGTCGCCATCTCGGAGTATGATCAGCTCCTTTTCGAAGATGAGACCGTCAACCGTATGCAGGAAGCGCTTACCCTCTTCGACTCGATCTGCAACTCGAGGTGGTTTGTGAAGACATCGATCATCCTCTTCCTCAACAAGATCGATAGGTTCAAGGAGAAGCTACCCGTCAGCCCGATGAAGAACTACTTCCCCGACTATGAGGGTGAGCTTTGGTGTTTCATTGTTTGTTAATATAATCCTGACGTGATCTAATAGGTGGCCCCGACTATGCCGCTGCGTGCGATTACATCCTGAACCGATTCGTCTCCCTTAACCAGCACGAGACCAAGCAAATCTACACCCATTTCACATGTGCGACGGATACCATGCAAATCCGATTCGTCATGGCGGCAGTGAACGGTAAGCTCATTAGACCCTCGGATGTCGAATTAGACTAATAAGATTAGATATTATAATCCAAGAGAACCTCCGCATGTGCGGTCTGATATGAGCATCAAATAAGAAAAAGATAAATGTCTGATAGCCCGTGAGTAGAGGATCGAGAGCTTTGTCTGGTTATGGAATCATGGGCGGCATGTCTTCGATGACGGCTCTATCGCCATGTCATATACGGCGTTGTGAAAATGCTTCTTTTTGCGGTTATTTCCCCATTTTGTGTTGATGCGTGGTTTTCCTTAACATGTGGGTTTCTTGTTCGTGATACCCTGCGAGGACTGGGGATATTCACCGACAAGATACTTTATGGTAGCCTTCCGCCAAAATTTGCTTTTTTTGGACGAAATTAGTCCGGCCTGGCACTGAAGTAACGCTTCCTTCATACACCCCCTCTGTTTTACTTTTACTATCGGCAGTCGGGGTTTCTTAATATGTCTTGTTTGAACTGGTGCAGATTCCATTTCTTTGTACTTTTCGAATAGGTATGCAAACAGGCTGAGACGTAGTGGAAGAGATTTCTGACTTAAACTCGTTCCTTCCTCCCGCATGCATGGGATTGTGTGACTACCTGCTACTGGACAGGCCGAGAGAAGATTGTACGGCGAGCAGGATGCAGATGGTAGCTGAGGAGCTGGACTGCGAACTTGTGATGGTCAAAGAGGTGAATGGGAACGCATGATGGCATGTTGTCACGGACGGTACCTCTATTCCGTTGAACACATTTGGGGTCCTATAGCTGCCGTCATCGTGCAGGTCTAGCTTATGCAATTCGAGGCGTCAGTGGCATGTAGCGGTCGCTCTAAGGGTCCATGTTTGGTGTTGTTGCCGCGCTATGGATCCTGATACGCTTCAAAGTGCGGCTGGTCTGCCTCCGCAACAATTGATGAGGCCCATTTTCGAACGCCCTCAATATCTAGAATTCCGAAGACCTCCAAGCAGGCCTTTGAATCTTTGAACTTGACATTGGCAGTAAATATAATTTACATAGCAACCCTTTCCGATTCTATCTTTAGTGTGAGCGACTAACCGCGTCCCGAGTCGGGCGATACATTGACCGCTTCCTGCTTCATGCACGTCTGACGCCCTCTCCAGTGAACCTTTAGTCACTGGGTTTGCTGAGGATCATTACTGGTTCAACACCCGCGTCCACTGCGATGCCATCTCGCAAGCTTATTGAGTATCTCACCGCATACTTGCACGAGGTCACGTTCTGTAACACTTTTGACGTCGTTGCGTTGTATGGACTAGTACATATGATTCTGATTGGGTCGGGATAGAAAAATATCCTAATCACCCCCGTAATAATCCCACAGAGACACTAAGAGTCATGGTGGAGATTATTGCAAACCAGAACTGGGAAGTGGCTAGGCATGAAAGCGGCTTGCTAACACGTGAAAAACTGCAGCGGAGGCGTTGCCTGCCTTCCTGCGCCTCAGTTCTAGAGTGCTTGATAGGTAGCCTGGGCTCGAGTTACCCCTCCGTGCCCCACGACAGTGCAGGAATCCTGCGGTACCACCACCGACGTAGAGGAGCGTTCTCTCCCTACAATTTTCCTCCACCTTGTCAATTAAAGGTTCAAACGAGAGCACCGATTCGTTGACCCCGGCTCTTGCACCCTTGACAGGCGCCCTAGCTGGGCGAGAGCATGTCAACACTGAAGGCGTAGTTCACGATAAGGAGTTTGGAACACGATTCCTAGGTAGTCTTGTACATTGCATCATTCTGGCGGCGTAGAGTGGCGCCGCTGACTGCATAAATAAAGTCCCCACTTCCACGATAATGATAAATTATCAACCAAATCCACCAGCAATCTCCTAGGCCTTAACACTTCCACTTCTTCCTCAATCCCCGTAGATTCCTCGAGCATTGGAACCAAGCGGAAGATTATCTGCTTCTCAGGTACGTCAATGCAATTTGTCGATCTGTTCTCCACTCTGTATATCAGAGTATTTTAGATACTGACAGTATTCCTAGACTTTGACGGCACAATCTTCATGCAAGATACTGGCCACATTCTGTTCAACAACTTCGGCTGCGGTTTAGAACGACGCAAAATCCTCGACGAGCAAATTCACTCGGTTGAAAGATCGTTTGTGATGTCTGAGGAGATGTGGGGATCGTTGGATATGCCTTTCGATGATGGTTTCGCCGTAATGAAGGATGCGCTCGACATCGACTCCGAATTCCAGACTTTCCATAAATTCTACCTGAATAATAAGATCCCATTCAATGTTATTTCTGCAGGCTTAAAGCCAGTTTTGAGGAGAGTATTGGATCATTTCTTGGGCGAGGAGGCCTCTTCGAATATCGAGATTATCGCCAACGATGCCACTATTTCATCAGATGGTTCTAAGTGGAAGCCTGTCTAGCTCCACGACACTGAGCCTGGCCACGATAAGGCTGAATCCATCAATGGTTACCGAGAACATGCTAAACTCGAAAGCAATGATGGGACCATCCCTATGATCGACTTCATCAGCGACGGCGTCTGATCTAGCTGCTGCACGCGAGGCTGACGTACTCTTTACCCACCGTGGCCTCCGTCTGGAAGAATATTGCATTGAGCACAAGTTGCCCCTTCGACACCTTCGCCGACATTCAGCGCGAGGCCATCAAGATCGCGAAGATCGACGAGGAGAAGATCAAAGGACAAGGTCTACCATCGAACTTCAACCCCCGCGTCAACCTCTGGAGTATCAAGCAAGAATGCAGCCCCAATCTTCGCTGCTCTTACTCCCCGAGACGAGAAGATGTTTGTTTGGCCGGATATCTCCACACAGCACAAGACTCCTATGGATGGTTCAGCTCTTACTGTCCCGGCGGCATGATTGCCTCTCCTACCGGTGACACAAGTACTTAGAATTACTGAGAGAGCTTCGGATCTCTCTCCGTGGCAGCCCAACGACCGGGGCAGATCGCTGTTGTCCTCTGATTTGTCCGAGCTCTTTCGGCCCTAATTTGTAATCATTTCTGCTTTGTGTTTCTAGAACTTAGATGGTGAAGATGTCTTTCGGAGGTTTCTTTCTAAAAGAGTGGCCATCCAGTGGCGAACATATGGAGAAACGGCATTGCTAGCCTGGCGTTTTTGCGGGACTTTTGGATGATGTCGTAACGACGTTTAAACTTTCATCAACTACGATTGGGTACTCTGGGCCATTTGGCGTCTGGCAGCTGTTCGAGGAATTTTCTTGCCCCGAGGCGTGCTACTAGAAATGCGGAGCATGTCAGCTGATTTCTCCCGTAATCATCATTAACTATGTTTAACTACCTCACTCCCGATCCCGCCTACGAAGGGTGGAAGGTCTAAAGTTGCGGCCACTCGTATGGAGTCTGAGGCAGAGTGGCTTGCGGACCCTACTAGCGATTAGAGCTTGGGCTGAAAGATCTGTGCATCGCAAGGCATATTTCAAAATGGGGCCGCCGCTCAGCTATGCTATAATTAAACTCAAACATTCTGCTGGTGTTACTAACTGTGGCTTCTCTGTGTGCCCCAAACCTGGACAACTGTGGGAACCAGATAATTCAATTGGTGTCTTTGCGAGTACCATAAAACACGCCTCATGTGTCCCGCAGCATCCGCGCTTGCTCCTGGGTAATTAACGTTGCTGCCCCCATCGCGGCACTGTTCAGCTGGCGCTTTTAGCTTTAGGTTTATCTGTTCTTCTGGGTCACTACCTTTGTCCTTTTCTCGAACCATTATTTTTTGCAGTCGAGCTCGAGAAGCTGTCGTTAAATGGAAAATTAATGCGGCCTCTATTCTTTTGCATGCACGACTCCGAGCTTGGCCTTCCAGCTGGTTCCCTTGGCAGCATTGGCACTGCAGCACTGAGCAGGTCCCGCATTCACGATTCGCCAGGATGCCGCGCCCAACCCTTTCCTCCAGACTCAGTTTGCCGCACCGCCTAAAACATACAAACAGCAACGGTAACAGCAACTCTAGTCCTTCGAGTCGTGCGGGCAGCAGGAGCTCCAGTCCTAAGTCAGCTATGGCCGACGCAAAGAACTGCGGGCTGGTGCTGAAGGTTAATGTCATCAAGGTCGGGCAACCATTACGTACCCCACTGCCAGGAGCTAAGCTGATGCTGAGGGGCTTCCAGGGTCGAAATCTGGCGGCGAAGGATAGGTGCGGGACGAGCGATCCTGTGAGTGTATTCCGCGACGTTCTGCTCTCTACACACGCTTTTATTCCATATTTGCATTTGTTTATGGGCGGCGGAATGCTAATGATGGGCGCGGTGACGGCAGTACCTCGTGCTTACGCTCGGCGACGCGAAACAAGCAACGCCCTCGATCAACAAGACATTGAACCCAGAATGGAACCAGACGTTGGACCTGCCCATCGTGGGCGTGCAGAGCCTCCTCCTCGAAGCTGTTTGCTGGGACAAAGACCGCTTTGGAAAGGACTACATGGGCGAGTTTGACGTCGCGTTGGAAGATATTTTTGCGAATGGTCAGACTAGCCAAGAGGTGTGTCTGTCCGCACGCTCTGAGCTCTAGGGTGAATCGTATGTGGGAAAACTGACCCTGTGTAGCCGATATGGTACCCGTTGGAGTCTAGGCGCACGGGTAAGAAGAAGAGCGTTGTTACGGGCGAGGTGCTGCTTCAATTTGCTATGGTTGATCCGATCAACCCATCGGCCCCGCAGCAGCAGATTTTGCAGAAGTTCATGGGGTTTGCGGCGACAAGTCCAAGCCCGGACGATGAGGACGATGAAGCACTATTGCGCACTGACAGTGGAGAGCAAGATGATCAAGACGAGCAAGATGAGGACCAGGAAGAGATCTCGGATGAGGCGCAGGATGAGTCTAAGAAGGCAGAGGTTGCGGAGAAGAGAAGGAAGAAGCTGAGGCTGGCGAGGTTGAGGAAGAAGGCGAAACAACGTGGCTATGAGCTCACTGGCAACTCGGAGGTGGCTGGTGTCTTATTCTTGGAGATTGTGAAGATCACGGATTTGCCTCCTGAGCGGAATGGTATGTCTACAATCTTGCGTATGCCTAATTTATCTCTAAACATACATGGCAGTGACGCGGACTTCTTTCGATATGGATCCATTCGTTGTCACATCTCTGGGAAGGAAGACCTACAGGACAAAGGTAATCAACCACAACCTCAATCCGGTCTTTGAGGAAAAGCTCGTCTTCCAAGTCATGAGGTATGAAACGAACTACTCGCTCAGCTTCACTGTTGTAGACAGAGACAAGTTTTCTGGAAACGATTATATTGGAACAGTCAATTTCCCCCTAGAGAAAGTGACTTCTGCGGCCCCTGAAGCTGACCCTGCGACCGGATTGTACAAATTGCCAGAGCTACAGGACTCTGCTGGGACTAATACTGAAGCTCGAAGGTCACGTTTCCGCCTTCCTATGTCTAGGTCGTCATCTGCAAGCAGTCTGACCCGTCTGACCAAGCCTTCACTAAAGAAGCAGAGATCTCAAGCTTCTCTTTCAATCAACCTTAAGGATTCAAATGCTCCGTTACCTCCAGCTCCAACTAGCGTTCCGCCAACGCCGGGTCTCGAGGGCAATATAAGTAATAGCCCTCCTCTGCTTCATGTAGATTCGCATTCGGATGATCAGGATCTCAAGGCGTGGACTCTCCCCCTAGAGATGAAGAATAAGGACCGATGGGAGGCCAAACACAGTCCGACATTGTACATCCGAGCTAAATATCTGCCGTATAGAGCTCTTCGACAGCAGTTCTGGCGGGCTATGCTCAAGCAGTACGATGCGGACGATAGCGGCTTGATTGATAAGGTAGAGCTGAGCACTATGCTTGATACTTTGGGTTCTACATTACACGAGGCCACTATCAATGGGTTCTTCGAAAGATTCGCCTCTGAGAATAATGGGGAAGGGATTTTAACCTTTGACCAGGCTGTTATTTGTTTGGAGGACCAATTGCAGCAAACCAAACAGCGAACCTGGGGTTCCTCAATCAAAGACCAATTCAACGGTCTCAATATCTCCAGCACTTCTAGTGATTTGCAGGGTGAGACTCCTGGCTCAATCACGCCTTCCGCAACTTCTGGATCTGGAACACCTCTCAATTGCCAACCTTACACAACGGCTATTCCAACCATGGAACTAGAGCATATAGGCAAAGAGGGAGAAGAGGGAGAACATCTGGAGCAGGATGACCTGGCTGATGACAAGGGCGAGGAGCACGTTATTGAAATCCGCGAATGTCCAATCTGCCACCAGCCTCGACTCAATAAGAAATCGGACGCGGATATTATTACGCATATTGCCACTTGCGCGAGTCAGGATTGGAGACAAGTGAATAATATTGTCATGGCAGGTTTCGTTACCTCAAGCCAGGCTCAGCGAAAATGGTATTCCAAAGTCATTACAAAGATCTCCTACGGGGGTTACAAGCTTGGCGCAAACTCTGCCAATATCTTAGTCCAGGACCGTATCACTGGTCAGATAAACGAGGAACGCATGAGCGTATACGTGCGTCTAGGTATTCGACTATTGTACAAGGGCTTAAAGGCCAACAATATGGAGAAGAAGCGAAGTGAGTACATTTCTTATATTGATTAAATCGCGAGATGTCTGTTATATCTCTCTTCTATGTTTTGTACTGATGAAAAATTTTGCAGTTCGCAAACTCTTGCGCTCTCTCAGCTTCAAGCAAGGCAAGAAATACGACGATCCTGCCTCCGCAGCCGAGATTGAGGGCTTTATTAATTTCCACCAGCTTGACATGTCTGAGGTTTTGCTTCCCATCGAACAGTTCAAGAACTTCAACGAATTCTTCTATCGTGCTCTCAAACCGGGTGCAAGGCCGTGTTCTGCTCCTGACGATCCAAGGGTGATCACGTCACCTGCGGACTGCCGTTCAGTGGTCTTCAACCGCATGGATGAGGCGCAGACCATCTGGGTGAAGGGACGCGAGTTCTCAGTCGAGCGTCTGCTCGGAAAGGCATACCCTGAGGATGCAAAGCGTTTCACGAACGGCGCACTCGGTATTTTCCGCCTTGCACCTCAAGATTATCATCGTTTCCACATCCCCGTAGATGGTATCATGGGAGAGCCCAGGGTAATCGAGGGCGAATACTACACCGTTAACCCCATGGCCATCCGGTCCGCACTTGATGTATATGGCGAGAATGTTAGGGTCATTGTACCGATTGACTCAGAAGTCCATGGAAGAGTAATTGTTATATGTGTAGGTGCGATGATGGTGGGCAGCACAGTTATTACTAGAAAGACGGGAGAGCATGTGAAGAGGGCGGAGGAACTAGGCTATTTCAAGTTTGGTAAGTTTCTTGCTGTCTTATATCCTTATGCCTCAGGAGCTGGGCTAACTTCTCAAAGGTGGAAGCACCATTTTGCTGCTCTGTGAACCAGGCGTTATGAAGTTTGATGATGATTTGGTCGATAATTCGAAATCTGCCTTGGAGACTTTGGTGAGTATTTGCCGGACATTAATCTAATTTGGACTATCAATTCTAATGATTATATAGATCCGCGTCGGCATGTCCATCGGTCACAGTCCCGGCCGCGCAGCCCACTCTCCTGACATGCGCAAGGAAAACCCGACTATGGAAGAAAAGCAGGACGCCAAGCGGCGTATCGAGGGCAGTATGGCTCCTGCTGGGGTTCAAGGTCCGATGGCTGGTGCCGGGCAGTAAGCTGTGCATTATGGGTATCAAATAAATACAGAGAGCCGGCTAGCTCTGAGCACAAAAATGGGCAACAGGAAGGTTAGATCTCAGGGTTAGGTGGGTAGATTTCTCGACCATCATGGACTTGAATGGTAGTTTGTGAACAGAGTAACAAAAAAACTGGAGATACCGAATGACGACTTGCGAATCGCTGCGTCCTTCTTGGTGTTTTGGAATGTATTACATACACGAATAGTGCATTTTGCTTCCTTCAGTTAGCTTCACGATTACCCGTGTTGCGGAAACTTTGAAAATGAAGTGTCCAATCGATCTACCATGGTGACAAAGGTGGTGATGCTTGGCATTGCGCTTAGTCACATTGTTTTGACTTGGGCACCTGCAAAAGCAACCCGCAACCTAGCTTCCCAAAGCCCTCGCGAACCGCACCACCTACGCCACGATATTTACGTTAACCGCCCCAACCCTTACGACGACAAACCTCGCAGCAAACTCAGCAGTCCCCGCCGCGCATTGGACGTTCCCCGCCGCACGTTTTTCTTCGTTCGGCGAACCGGCAACTCACACCTGCACGCGCGCGGAGATAAATGCCATCAATGACTGTGCTACTCTCGCGCTCCCCGCTTCAGACTTTGAGCATGACATCGACGCAGCGGCCGACGCGGAGGAGGAGCGCGCGACACGCTTTCGAGGACGAGGAGGCGCCGGCTATGGCGGCGAAAAGGACGAGGACGGAGACAAATGAGGTGGGCAAGGCGGCAGCGTCGGTGAAGACGGATGGCCCGGCCGCGAAGAAGGCGAAGGCTGGTGAGTGGATTCTACGTGATTGAAGGTGTTGGTGGGGGATTGTGGGGCAGAGAGTGCAATTTGCGCCTGGATGCTGAGTCGGTGATGGGTAGTTTGCGAGGTGGAATTTGCTGATGCGGTTTGCAGCATATGACGAGAACGACGACGGCTTCCAGTTCTCGCGGGCTAGGTCGAAGAAAACGCAACCTAAAGCCCCGCCAGCGGCTGAACCGACTCAAGAACGGAGCAGGCCAGCACCGACGCGGCGGAAGAGGAATTCGGTCTCTGCGCCTGCCCCCGTGGAAAGCGATGCCCCAGTGAGAAGACGACGGTCAGCCCGACTCTCCGAGGATAAAGAGCAGATAACGCCCGCGCCGGAACCAAAACCTAGACGTACGAGGAAGCCAGCAGCGGAACCGAAGGTCTTTGGTGACCAGGATGATGGTGTAGACTTCGTAGGCGGCGTCCGGACGCCAGGCAACGAACTACATGTTGAGAAGAAACGCGACGGCGCCACAAAGATTGCACTACCATTCGCCGACACACCCATAATCCGGCGGAACAAGGAAATGCGGAAGGGCAGCGCACAGGGTCATAGAAGGAGTAGTACCGGAATGCGTGGGAGACGTGCGAGCTCGCTCATTGACAGCGGGGCATCGAATGGTGCGGTTTTCCATTTTACTATCAACAGCAGAACACCAAATATGTTGCGGAGGAGCAAAAGGCTAACAAGTTTTATGACACAGCGGTACCCCATGCGGAAGTCGAGACCAGGGATTTTTACAAGCATATTGAACAGACTCTACCGGAACCTAGGCGAATGAAGCAGCTCTTAACGTGGTGCGGGGCTAGAGCACTGCCGGAAAAGCCTTCGGGGAATGTTAGGGATATAAATGCTATTATGGCTGGTAAGTAATCTCTTCCCAAGGCTCTGAATTATGAAGAATAGCAAGTGGCTAACGGTCATGTTTCAGCTCGAGCGATACAGCAGGAATTACTTGACGATTTCGCCAGCAGGTCGGAGATGTCGGATTGGTTTAGCAGGGTTCGCAATTTGTTCTATAGGGAGATTTTGATGCGATTGGAAAACTAATATCTTAAACAGGAAGACACAGCGCCCTCAGTATTAATCAAGAAACCGAATCCACAGAATGAGAGGAATGCGTCGATGCTGCAGGAATTAGAGCAAGAAATCAAACGGTACGTGCAAGGGGATTCGTTAAATTCCAAAGCATCTACATGTCCAGCGATTTGCTGACCATCACTTAGTCTCCAGGAAGAAAAGGCCGCATGGGAAGCTCTCACAGCGTCTTCAAAATTAAAAACAATGCCTCCACCACCCCTCCCCTCGAAATCCCCTCCGAGGCCAAACAGCGCAGCACAGCCACTTTTACCACAAATCGACACCTCCCTCCTCGACCCCTCACAAACCGCAATACTCGCCGCGCTACAACCACAACCGCCCGACACCTCCACCTCCAGCGACGAACCAACAACCTCCCCCGCACCTCTATCCTCCGCATTCACATTCACATCCCCGACATCCCTCCAATCGCGCCTCACCCACCTCTCAGCCTCCCTCGAACCGACAGTCGACCTCCTCGCCGACGGCGTCCACAAGATATCGCAGTACCGGCTCACAGCTGAGCGCGTCGCAGATCGCATATTGGGATCAGCGGCGGAGCGGCTGGAGCAGCGGGACCGAGACGCGCGAGAGCGGGCGGGGACGGGGGGGGTCGGGGTGGGTGACGTGCTGGGTGCGCTAGGGCGCATGCTGAACGGGCGGTGAGGCTGGGGGGGTGCGAGTAATTTTTTTTCTTCGCATTTCAGAAAGAAGAGAAATCTAGTGCCGAGTTACGAAGCGTGATGATTGACGTGTATAACATCGACATATTGGGAGGTTGTGACTAGACCGGATATAGAAGTGCAGGTCGTGGTGTTGACTGCGAGCTGTGGTATTTACTCTCTTTTTTTTTGGAGCGGCTGCTGTGGGCGCGGCTGCTTTCGTAACGTTACGCTTTTTCCGGACTATTCATGAGGGGTGAGCATGGTGTTGGAGGACTTATCAAGGAGGCTTTTTTGGGGCTTGGATGCATGGGATTGGCGATTTCGGTGTAGCTGGTTTTGCCTTTTTTTATATCAGGATGTTGTGGACTAAGAATGGCAGGGCTGCTCCAAGGAGCTGTCAGTATATTATTACAAATCCTTAGGTTTGTACTGCGGCAAGTGGGTGGGTCGTGGAGGCATTAAAGTATGTTATGCACAGAGACCCTACTCAGAAGCGGAGGTGGGGAAAGGTCAACGGCTCTGTGGATACAAGTCCCAGAGCTTCATTTTAATTACTATGTAGCGTCTAGTATGTAGTTTGACGCGATAACCGATACGGAGCTCCTACATATTACAAAAGGCGCCAGATCGATTAAATATGAAATACCCATCCATATTATGAAGCTATGGATAGCTCCTCGGCAAAACGCTAAGGGTATTCATCTAATCCCCTAGAAGCGAAAGAACGCATCGTTAACTCCCTGGCAGTGTAGAATCTGCATATGCAGATTCTAAAACATTTCAGCTGAGAGGTATCTTGTTGCCGTGATGGGTAGCCAGAGGTCCATAGACAGTGCTGAATGGATCATGTGGTCTGTGATGTGGTCCACCTTCTTCTGGACGGTCGAGCCGTGGCTATAATCACAAACGATCTTCGCACAAAAGCCGCACCAAAAGCGTACGGGTTTGCTCAAATCATCATGCTTGGCGCTGCCGATATGCGACTCGAAGAACGTAGATGAGTACTGGGTCAGGCAGTCGTTATGCCGCTGCTGGCAGTGGTGCATGAAGGGCACCAGAGAATCGAAGAACTCTCCGCATACGGTTGTTTTCAAGATGGCGGACGGGTCATGGATAGTATGTTGACATTTGTACATTGTGTGGCCGGGTCCGTGGTCTCTCTCGTGGTCTCTCCATCCCGCAAGGCTGTCGAATCTGACGTTTGTACATCTTGTGTCCGTACACATGTACGGCTTTGCTGGCAAAACCGCACTTTCGACGGCGGAGTAAGTGAGTGCGCCATCGGTCATGAAAGCGTCATGATCTATACCGATTGTTGCATAGACAGGGCTAAAGTCAGTCCTCAAATCTTGCTGTGCTCCATCCTTACTGCAATCATTCACCTGGGTGTCGATCTCCCCACTTCTCGTTTTCTTAGGAGAATGACATATCTCAGGAATATCCTTACGTTCGGTGGTAGTAAGGTCACTCTCAGCATTTATAGGTGATCTACGGAAAGAATCCCACTGCGACATGTCAAGCCCATCTTTAAAGTGCGTGATAATGTGTCTAGCACGGGCGTTCCAGTTTACTAGGTATTCGCCGCAAAATCCACAAGTCCAGGAATGGTTTGCATAATCTGTCTCAGACTTCCAATACATTGCTGTGAAAGAGTCCAACTGGCCGTTATGGACATTTCTGATATGCTGCGCAAGATGATCTTTCCTGTAAAATACTCGATCTTTACTAGGTTTGCTGAGACACTCGTCAAGGCGATGAGTCGATTGAAGGTGGACATCACTCGGGTTTCGCAGGGGACAGAAAGCGCACTTGCTGTCCCTGGAGCCTTCGTGCGGTAGCGGGACGAGAGGACCGTGAGCCAGACAGGTCCATTTAGTTTTGGGAAGGTGCTGTGTTTCCTCATGTCTCTTCCATGCTTTCTCCGATACTTTTTTAAGGCAGAACGTACACTGGAATGACGATTTCTTGATATCTTGTCTGCCCTCTAAAGGGGCTTGTGGAAGTGTTCCAAGTCTCTCTGGCGTGAAGGTCTCATTCTTCACATACTTCTTGCTGCCTCGCCTTGACAACACTTTTCTCACAGCATAGCTGGATTGGGAGAATGCAGAACCTGCACTTGACACTGACCGAGAGCTGGCTCGAGATGACGAATACCGTCGGCTTGGTGTTATTGGAGAGTTCGAAGTCAGTGATGCAGAACGTAACGCGGCTTCGGTCACAGATTCATCCTCAGAGGAAGAGGAAAGCCAGTCTTCTATTGGATTCAATCGACGCTTTCTGTTGTTTGTGAACCAGGTACTAACTTGGTATTCACTAAGCCCCGAAGACTTAGCTAGCGCTTTTCTGGCATCGCGTGAGGGGTATGGATTGTGTTCATTAGCCCGTAGCCACGTTTCTAGTATGGAGATTGAGTGCAATGAGAACTTCGATCGAAGAGCCCTCTGGTGATTTGGAGCTCTATCTATTGAGTATGTCGAATCCGGTAGTAATTCTTCTAAGGAAAGAATGGGCTTCCCTCGAACATGTCGTGCTTTTTGACTGACAGATGAACTAGGTGCAAGACGTGCATTGAGATCATGATGCCACATATTCTCGTGGTATACCGAAGTCAAAGGTTCTAAACCAGGCTGCGATGTACCGGCTCAGTATCTTTGTGAGACTAGGAAGCGAGTAGCTCACCTGAACATCTATAGGACCATTCGGGTCTTTGTATGGAAACGAATCAATTTTTGACGTTATGACACCATCCTCTACCTTTAGACTTTCCTGGCGCACGGAATCAATCCGATTCTTACGCCAGTCAAAGACCTTGTCACCATTGTGTAGCTCCTGTTTGGGGAAAAACTCTCCCGAAAAAGACATCTTGCTAGGCGGTGATCTTGCCGTTCCGAGACGAACGTAACAAGAATTCTGCTAGATAAGTAAAAAGAGAAAAGAAGGAAGATAGATATATGAACAAGCCCGTAAGATGAAATGCTACCAAATAAACAGCTTTATTTGATGGTTAGTGAGTAATAACACTGTATTAAGAATTTATATGAAACGATTCCATGTAGTGAGTAAAAGGATCTTGACACGAGTGTGGGGGTGTTTCAGGGACCCCAAATAATGCACACTACGATGAAGATTGAGGAAGAGGGTACTATCATCATTAGTTGAGGGGGAAGGCAGGCTTTTTCTATCATGCACGCGCAGCCTCATTGACTGATCTTGAGGGTGAGGGTGGCTCAAGAATGGCAAATATGACAACGCGTCTCTTTTCGCCCTCAAGATCAACAGTCATGTGACTGAGCATGCAGGCATATAGGCATAAGCGCTCAGGCATGACATTATTAATTCAGATAAGATCACTCGAGCATATCCCTTAGGCGCTGGTGCCGCCCGAACTCCTAGAAATGTGCTGCAAGGTATGCTCCATGAAAATATTGGTCAATGCACAGCTGGTCGTTCCTGTGCGTTGCGTTCACCCACATCTAACGCTACCAAGAAGCGACTAACACAGTTATACGCTGCTATTGTCGCAGTAATTTCAACAACTTCTCTATCCGAAAAGTTTTGTTTTAGCCGCTCAAAAACAGCATCGGAAACTCGCACCCCCAATGTCATCGCGTCTGTGTAAGCTATCACGGCAAGGTGCTTCTCATCCACATAATCCGCTTCATGGCGCGCCTCAGTCCATTTTTCAAGACTGATAGTCTTGGTGATCACCGATGACACAGCCGGCTTTGCACTAACAGTCTCATGGAGTTTTGGCTGCGGAGCTTGTAGGATATGCCGGATGTGTTCCTCCTGAATATTGGGGCATGCGCGCAGAATGGGAGCGTGGTGTTCCCATTCGAACCATGCGTTGTTTAGAATGGCGACACGGCAAATAGCTGTTTCACGAATGGACGTAGAGAGGGTAGTCTGCGTGCGAATAGAGCCGAGGAAAGAGTTCCTATGAAGACCAAACGTATCAGACCAGATTGAGCAACCATGTACGAGGGAAATGGAGACAGGAACACTGTTATACAGATGTTGGGGTATAGGCTAAGCTCACCAACCATCTGCAACAGGCGGGGAATGAAGCAGTGAGAGATCAAGTTCCAACAAGCCTGCCTCACCTCTTCGTTGTTGGACGCGTTCAACAGTGGCCTGATCATCCGCGTTCTCAAATTGAGGGGGGTTTGGAACGTATGGTAGACGCATGCTGTAACTAAAGAGCTGTTGCTTCAAATTCCAACAACATTTGTGAAGTAGTAATAACAACTAAAGCGAAACATTGAGAAACGCAAGCAGTTTCTCAAAGCCGCTTGGCCGAAGCTTGTGTGTGACTTTATCGATAAGGCCCGAAAAACAACCAACTCTTCACGATTTTATAAACTGGTTCCAGTCATTGAATATCCACTATGGTCCCACCCAAAGCATCTACAAAACCGAAGAGTGCACCAAATAGCAAAAGGAAGATCAAACGGTCTGAGGGATACTCGGCTAAAGAGCCTTCGAACAATCAAGATGGAACAATTGAAACGTCCGCTTCTTCTACGGTCATTCCTCTGGAACTCAATCAATTGCTTCTAAATATTTTCAAGACATCTTTCGCTGAAAGGCTTAGCTTAAATTTTACTCCGTTATTACAAGAAGTCAAACAGCATCTCTATAATCGAGATTTTCTGAAAGCCTTTGGCCGAAATGATTATTTAGAGGCATACGCGGCAAGGTGGAGTCCTTCGAGGGCACTTGGTTATCTCGAGATTCTCAATCACCTATCAGACCATATCTCTCCCACTCAAGAACAAGAATCGGAAAGAGGCAATTTACACCGCAAGATTGTGTGCCTCGGTGGAGGAGCGGGTGCAGAAATCGTTGCCCTAGCCGGATTCCTGAGCTTATTTCAGCGCCGAGTAGACGAAGGGGGAGAAGGTTCTCAATCAGGGGTTGGCAGTGAAATATCAGAGCATCTACAACGGCAGTTTGAAGTCATTGCCATTGATATAGGGAGTTGGACACCCGTGGTCGAGGCTTTGCAAGCCAGCATCACAACTGCACCGCCGCTCTCAAAATATGCATCGACCGCAGCCAAAGCAGTCAATGTACCATTAGCAGCTCCTCACTCCTTTCATATCACATTCCGTCAACATGATATTCTGAGTGTCGACTTCTCCGAACTCTCACCCTTCCTGGCAGACGCGAATCTCATAACGCTTATGTTTACGCTAAATGAGTTATACTCGACATCTTTATCACAAACCCAGATGTTTCTGCTGAGTCTCACATCCTGCTTACAGCCTGGGGCGCTCCTTCTAGTTGTAGATAGCCCAGGAAGTTATTCAACAGTGCCTCTCAATGGAACGGAGAAAAAATATCCCATGCAATGGTTACTAGATCATACATTGCTCCACACTACTACCACCGAAGATGCTAGCGACCTAAGCAAGAATGAAGGACTGTGGGACAAGCCTGTAACCTATGAATCGCGCTGGTTCAGGCTGCCGGAAAGGTTAAAATACCCTATCGAGCTAGAAAATATGCGGTATCAGCTACATCTTTTCAAGAGACGGTGAATAGATTTACAAGCTGAAGGACATATATCAGGATTCTCAAATCATTCCCAGGCCTAGAGACGGAATTAGGATTAGAATAATAGCATTTTTTTGATGTTCATGTCATGGGCCACAATCACATTGCTTTAACCCCGCAATGTACTACAAATTTGTAAGAAGCTTGAAAAAATATCCTTGTGCTTATCTAGCTCTCATCATTATGTCGTACCGCGGCTTCAAGTACTACTAAACAAAGGCAATATTGAGATTACTCAAAAATCAATAAGTTATTTTCGGACATTATAGATGTGCTTCGTCAATTGATATTGAAGGCCTGTGCCATCCCTGAATATCTAACGTCATCTCTCCGAGCATTCCCGCATTACAAACAGCTACCTAGAGTTTACATGTATGAATGCTGTCCTCATCTTTCTCATCATGAGCTTATTTGCTTCTACGATTAGGAGAAGTTCGCGTACGCTTCTAGATCAATCAACCCCACGTGTAAGAACGAGACCTCAGGATCATAGCACTTCGTAGTTAACATCCGACAGCCCACATTATCCCGCGCAATGCATATCCAATCGATCCCGATGTGTATAGCCATCCTCTTCTTGTGTTTATGTCCAACGACTGACATCTATTATAGGGGAGGGAACGGGCAATAACTATGCTTACTTAGTGGTCGATGATAAGTCGAAGGAAGCTGTAATCATTGACCCGGCGAATCCACCCGAGTAATGCTCCAACCGTGTCAACTCATTGACATATGGAACATTGACAAGTTATCCTCTCCATTAGAGTCCTCCCAGTTCTCAAAGATAAAACGAATAACGGTGATATCAAGCTGTCAACCATAATAAATACACACCAGTACATTACCCTTCACCACTTCCGCGACCAATCCAAGAATTATTAACAAAGCTTACTACAGTCATCACGACCATGCCGGCGGAAACAAAGAAATCGTATACTCTCCGATCCATCTTTCTCCCTTCTTTGCTGATCCTTCTAGCTAAAACACTTCCCGCTTCCCATATTCGGCGGCAAAAACTGTGACAGCGTCACCAATACACCCGCACACAAATCTACCTTCTCCGTTGGCGAAGCCATAAAAGTTACTGCATTACATACACCATGCCATACGCAAGACAGTATCTGCTATTTCTTTGAAGATGGAACGGATAAAGCAGTCTTCACAGGAGACACCCTGTTTATCGGAGGTCAGCTGAAGTTCCTATCAGGGGAAGAGGGAAATATGAGATAACCCGATTTGAAATATACTGATCGTTTTTGAATCATAGGGTGCGGGCGCTTCTTCGAAGGTAACGCTGAAGAGATGCATAAGGCGTTGAATGAGACCCTCGCTTCGTTGCCAGATGATACCAAAGTCTATGTAGGTTCTCTAACACTCACTACGCCATTCTTAATTCTTACCCTACATCTTCAATAGCCTGGCCACGAATATACTAAAGGCAATGTACGCTTCGCTAAGAGCGTCCTTGAGAATGATGCGATCAAGAAGCTAGAAGAGTTTGCGCAAAACAATAAGGAGACGCAAGGAAAATTCACGATCGGAGATGAGAAGGTGAGCCGTCTCCAGCAAATTTGCAATCTGACAAGTAGGCTAATTTTGGTAGCAACACAATGTGTTCATGAGAGTAAACGTGTGTATATATTAATTCCTCGAGCGTATCCTACGAATATGCATAGCTCACAGCACCACAGGATCCGTCTATCCAGGAATTAGTCGGCTATGACAAACCTGTAGACGTAATGAGAGAGCTTCGAAAAATGAAAGATAGAGCGTAGAGGTATCAGGTGAAACTGAATTGGTAGATGAATTCAATATTACTTGGCGGAGCGATAGAGTCTCGCATATTTTAATACAGCATAAATCAGCAAAAGTGAGGACTTAGATATATCCAAGGGGACAAAAAGGCAAATTCTCCATTCTACATTGACGAATTTAGAGGTTTCTGAATGCACTCAAACGAGGGGATGCCATCGGCTTCAAGATTTGCCTGTGCCAATACCACTACAAGGTCTAAGGCCAAGAAAACGCAAATAATTAACGTTTGCTGACGTCGTATTAACACTCTACACGATACACCGCGGCCTGAATCTACTTCTTGGTATATTCGAAAGGACATCTTTCGGATTCTTGCGATTGTAGGGTGGATATAGAATAGCGCACGTAATTGGCGTTCCATCAGTGCTGATGCCCATCTCCAATGATTTTCAGGTGTGAATCTTAGCCCAGTTGCGATACCAGTCAAGGCACTCAGAATTCGCCACAGAGGCGGATGTTTTGACATTCAAACCACAAAGGATCTGCTTAACAGCACCCTCAACCCTAAACCATTAAATTAGTCCAGAGCTTCTGTCGTATCAATGACGATATTAGTTAACTTACTTCTTTCCATTGGTCGTCACAGGAATCTCCGGGCACTCGTCCACCACTCCTGGCACATGTCTCGCACTCAATCCCTTCTTCACATACGCCTTAATCCTCTCCACCAAGTCCACATCAAACGTCTTCCCTTCCGCCATCTTCAAGAACAGTACAACAGTCTCATCCGTATCCTGCTCTCGCCGGCGCCCAATGCAGAGCGCATCCGCCACCTCATCCGCGAAGTGCTCTAGCAGCACATTATAGATTTCCGCGCTGCCGAACCGCACGCCAGCCGGTTTCAAGATCCCGTCGCTGCGCCCAAGCATCACTAGCCCGCCAGTAGCGGGATTGAAGCGGACGAAGTCGCCATGATGCCACACGCACGTGTCGAACTTGTCGAAGTAGCTACTGCGGTACTTCTTCTCGCCTTCGGCGCCCCAGAAGCTTACAGGCTGGCAGGGAAACGGTCTCGTGCAGACGAGATCGCCAGCTTCGCCGGAGGCGGTTATGTCAGCGCCTGTGTAGTCCCAGGCCGCGATAGCCATGCCCAGGCCGCGGACCTGGATCTCGCCTGCATGGACGGGAGTGAGTGGGGAGGGTGCGCCAAAGAGGGAGATGATGTCTGTGCCGCCGGTTATGCTGCCGAGGTTTATGGTGGAAGGGAATGCGGAGTAGACGTAGTGGAAGGTGGAGGGGGCGAGCGGGGAGCCGGTACTATAGATTGCTTGGAGGGTTTTAAGGGAGAGCACGGAGCGTGGGGAGAGATTCTTTTGCTCGAGGACAGATAGATATTTTGCGGATGTTCCAAAGTGCGTTATACCGACTTCGTCAATAAGGCGTGGCATGGCGAGGTCGTCAGGTACGGAGGTGGAGGGATCTGTGGGTGACAGGTACCGGAAGGGGGAGCCGTCGTAGAGGACAAGGGTGGCTCCGCTGGCAAGGCCGGAGACGAGCCAATGCCACATCATCCAGGTACATGTCGTGAAGTAGAAGAGGCGTGAGCCAGGAAGTATTGAGCAATGGAGCATATGCTCTTTTTTATGTTGGATCAAGGTTCCGATGCTGCCATGGACTATGCATTTCGGAGCTCCTGTTGTTCCGCTGCTGTAGAGAATGTATACTGGATGATCTGGACGAAGTTGTTTGAAAGTGAGAGTCTCTGGAGGGTTTCCTAACTTAATAAAGGAAGCATAATCATAGGCTTTGCCTGACGGCACCTCGATAGAGCTCAAATCTGTGTCAACTGAGGAAACGGTCGGGAACACAATTACGGCCTCTAGAGTTGTGAGAGCACTAGCAATCTCGCTGACCTTGGGGAGCACCGGGTGACTTCTACCATTGTAAAATGCTGCATTGTCCGTAAATAGTAGTACCGGCTCGATCTGCCGTAACCTTTCCAACACAGCATGTACACCTGTGTCAGGGCTCACAGCTGTCCAAATACCTCCAAGAGAAGTTGCGGCAAGCATTGCCACCAACGCATTGGTATGATTGGCGACATATCCAGCAACTCTATCCCCCTCTTTCAGCCCTAAAGCTATCATGCCAGCCTGACACTGCTTCACCTGCTCTCGTAAATCTGCCCAAGTGACTGTTTCCCGCGTCGTTTCTGTAGCAGCTATAATAGCAGGACTGGCAGGATCGACTTCCTGAGCTGGGAAGAGGAGGTTCTCCGCGAAGTTCAGCTTTGCCCCCTCAAAGAAGCTTGGTCGAGGAAACATAGGTGCACTTTCGTTGACTACCTAAAGGACCGTTAACGCCCTGCTTGCTATTTATGAGGACCAGGGTATTAATGTGATGCTCACTTTTTGGTATGGCTTTGAAGCTTTTATACCTGTTGAATGCCATACTTCGCCCCAGAAAGTCGCGGCGTTATTAATGCTCCACGAATGTAAGTCTTCATAATTCCTCAATTGCAGATTGTATTTTTTGTTCATGTTTTTGAGGAATGTCCGCATCGGGGTGGACTGCGGGGATGGGTGGACCCAGAGACGTGCGGACTCCTTGGATATGCTATTGGTGCCATTGTAGATCCCTTTTTTCAGTGATATAGTCATTTTTGTTGTAATTGGAGAATGTCTTGTGATGCTTATGTTGTTGGGAACAACGCCATTTTGTGTCTGGGATTTATCCTTGTAGCGACTATTGTCGGCTCGCCATCGGCTCGGGAAGCGAAAGTCTAAGGATTCCCGAAGAACATCATCCCCTTGAACCTGCCTCCAGTGTTCAAAAACCTGTGCTTTCAGAAGGTTACGGTTCTTTTCCTAGATCTAGATGGCTCCCTCTAAAAATATGCAAAACTGCAATCTTAGACCTCACAAAATGGGCAGAAGACGCCCTCACTATTATGCGAAGAAACCTGCCCTGCGGCTGGCTTCGGATACACAATTGGACTCCGTATGTCAGTAAGCCGGGCTTCGTACACGAACTATGGATGACGTTCATCTAGACTGTATTTTGAATTAATCGCTCAAACTCCAACCTGCTTATTCGTCAACTCCATTACCTCTTTATACGATGCACAGACTATCCAGTCGCTTCAGGTCAAGGCCCTCCTCAGATAGTGTTGCAGTCCAAAGATATTAGAAATAGGTGATAGGCGGTACTGGTGCACTAGACCAGGATTTGGGGTTTTGATGAATCTTCCTCAATACATTCAGCAGCGCAAGCATCACGGCAGGTAGGGCCCGCCAATCTCTTTCAAATACCCCAGAACACCCCCAAAGCCACAACAAAATAATAGGTTCGAAATTAGTCAACCCTGCAGAGCTTTCTCTTTTTGGCTTACTTTCTTTGCACACAGTTTCACATGACCATAGGCAATAAAAAATAGCCAGGGATGATGGCGATCACAGCGGTTCTACCCCCGGGGCGGTTTGGCTAAAGCTCAAGCTACCGGAAGCTTACCTGACGGATGAAATGCGTGACGACATCTACACCGAGAAGTCCAATATGTTGATCCGGTCGATCAATGATGCTACGCTAGACCGGGGAGCGCCTGCAGCCAGTTTAAGCCCACAGTCATGCTTCAACGAATAGCTAAGAAAACAGTGCAAGTTGCATAATTACCTAATCATGAATAGCTGTTTCAGACACTTACCCACCCATATGATGTAGCAAAAGCCAAATGAAAGTTTCCGAGTGTTTTTGTTATATTTCCTGCGTGTGGATTCTCGAAGAACATTGAAATAAGCATAGCATTCCACAATACCTAAATTCACAAACTCTAGATACGCCCTCGAGCTTGTGAAGGAGTTACCACATACCGACGAGTCAACGACATGAGTCACTATGAGAAACACTCCCCTAGCGCTTAAAAAATATTGTCACCTTCAATTTTTCCATACTCTTTACATTAAATTCCCCAACCAACCAAACCCGAATTCTCCTACCGCATATCCTCTGGCGGTTGAATCAGACCTTGCTAACACGAGCCCCGCGGTACAGAGACTCAGAACTTCAGAATTTAGAACTCTCAGCGAACAGTTGGAATCATTTGCCGATATTTCACATCGAATTATACACCAAGGAAGAAGCTCAAAATTTCGCGAAAAAGTACGAACAAGGTAATCAATTTGACTGTCCATATAAAATTTCATTCGACCACGGCACAGCTCTTCTCGAGAGGATACGGGAGTACCCAAGCTTTGATGAGTGTAAAGTTGAACGAAAGCAATATGTAAAATATCACAAAATGCCCCCAATAACCAGAGTGGAATAGGATAAACTACAGAATACATACGGCTTCACTATCTACTAGGCTATGAATGACGCTTGGTCAGCGCAGGAGGCGGGGAATGGGAGTCCTGTGACTCCTACGCATTCGAGACGAAGGATCCGTGACTGCTTTCAAGAAGCTGTGCGTGTGCGTAGATGAACTCCACTGGACTTCCGGACTGCGAAGAAAGCTAAAGGCTGAATATCATTCCTCTCACTTAGACTGGTTCCCATCATCGGTCAGGATTTGATATTGAGGGAGCCTACAGCATGTAGTGGAGATAGTCAAATGACCTAGAATCTTAGATTGATTAACCCCACTTGTTTTGTTGCTCTGGTTTATATTTATATCCCTCATTATACCATTCACCTCAATAAGAATGCTACTACATCTACATTATAAAGGACCCTTACACATCATCACTCATATACTTCCAAAAAGCCCTATTTATTTTCCAGCCATTATTAAAGGGTAGCACTTTAAACTTGTGTAGCAATTTCAAACCATTGCATTCATGCACCCACAAGCTCACCTCCCGAACCCATCAAAGCCCCACGAGACCATGTGCGTCACCGAAACCCTCGTCCTCCCCCCCACCGTCTCACGCTAGCGATAGATCCTCCACGCGGCCAAATCCAACGGCGCCAGTCCAGCGAGCGCACTAGACAACGAGACCGCCATGGCAGTGTCCGCGGTTTGAACAGATTGTGCACCTGTGGAACGCGTACGTGTCCAGAGTGTGGGACCCGGCCGAGCATCAAGGAGAAGTTGGGGGTCATGATTAGGCGGCAGAGGTTGGTGAGTGTTGGGCCGGCTGTGATGGTTTATCGCCCGGGGGAGGGGGGGCGTGGGGGAGTTGGAGGGGACATTGAATCTACGGGCTATGGGCGCGCTGCGGGGTGCTGATGGTGGTGGATATCGGAGTGGGCAGTAGGGTGGGTCGTCATACTCCTGCTATAGTTTTAGTTTGTCACATTGTTTAATGCTTGTGGGGTTCTTGTGCACAGAAGCGAGTTGGGATGGGTTGGAAGGTTCATAATTCAGTAAAATTACTTGAGACCGCACATAATCAGAGAAGTGAGATAATTTTTTTGCGTTTTAGATGTTAGGGAAATTTAAGAAAGGCTAGAAACACAAAAATTAATAGCGACAAAGCCAAGAAACCCAGATAAAGGATGGTTCAGGTGTCAATTTGCTCTAACCCAGGCACATTCAATTTTCAGGATGTTGAAATTCCCTTCTGACGCTCCACGGGTGCTTGTTGAAAGCAGAAAAGGTAACCGTAACGGCACCGGTAGATTGCAACATTAGCAGCAATCATAAGAGCGAGGCCTCTGATTGATTATGTTAATTTCACTCAAATGTGTGATAGATGATATCGCGAAACTCACTATTCCCTTGGGAAACCCAACTTTAAGATGGACGGTCTGACGTCATCAAATACTGGGTGAGTGCCGAAATTCGGACATAACCGGAGAATATCCCATCTGTAAGGGCGAACCTCGTTTTGGTCTGGGAGAAGTTGCAGATGATGGTCTATCCTGTCTACCGGACGTCGAGTCGAAGCCGGCTGTCCACAGGTCGGACAAACCATAGATTTTACAGTGTCACAATCATACCGCACCTCCCAAGGATACCAAATTACATCCCTCCAAATTTTGTGTATAATGTTGGCCACAGATTCTTGGAACTTCGCTAAGTGTGCAGAGTCCGTAGTTAAATGGACAGATCGTAGATGCACAGCAAATTCTCCATGATTGTGAAGTAAAAGTTCGCACAAGGGACAAATTACTTTTACTGTTTTAGCATCGTAACCCATTTGTTGAATGACAGCGGTCTCTTCTAGGCGCTCGTTCATTGTATGATCTAGAAGATGACTTTGCATCTTCAAAATGTTTAGCCTTTTTAGGCAATTCTTGAGCATACATTGGCGTTGACTGCCCGGAATCCTTTGGAGGGTTTCAACAACAGGGTTACACCTCCCATAGTGATTCCGAGCATGTAGTTTTATCTCATCGAAAGACATTGGGTGAGTCAAACACCCGGCTAGAGGGCAAAGGTAGCTGTCGTTGTCTCCATGTCCCGTCCCGAGGTGATGAACAAGCTTGTCAGCGCGGTAGAACGACCTCAATCCTTTTCGATCGCAATCGATAGCGGGGCAAGGGTACGTTTCTTTTCTCTCGTGTTTTTTCATGTGCCTTTGAAGTTCGTACTTGCGCTTGAATGTGGCCCTTGAGTGACACCCGGGGAAGTCGCACTGAAGTGCACTACTATCTCGGGATTTTCTGCTTGAGTTTAACATGTCATGCATTTTGGGAAGTAGAGATTGTTTAAACCTTACTTTTGGCTAGAAATAGGGGTTTGATCTGGTCGAATAGGTACACCACGACTCTCAAACACGAAGTCGGTATTCGCACTAGAGTTAATGTTTCGGGTGGTAGTCGTTTCATCGTTTGTAGTCAACACCTGCGATATATTTCCATTGGAGGAACATAAATTTGGTAGACTATGGGTTATTGACAAAAAAGAATTTTCAAGGGGGAGTTTTGTCCCGCATTCTGGTGGCCCTGATTCAGATCCGGGTGTTATAGTTGAACTGGTTCCTACGCCGTAAGTCGTGTTCGACATAGAAAGCAGGCCATCCGCATTGAGACTTATATTCCAAGCCTGATTATCGGCATTCGAATCCCAGGCGGAATTAGTCAATGCAAAGGTCGATTTTGGGGTGACTGCGCCGGAGCCAAAACATTCTCCTTCAGAAAAGACGTTGGACAGGTCTTGAAAGTTTGTAATACCCCAAGCATCCTGTGGAGTGAAGCTGGATGTTGGGGATGAGACACTAGTGGCTTCATAACTAAATACGCCTCGTTTGTCGCTTTTATTGCCCTTTGTCAGCCCCTGTCTTTTTTTTTTGCACTTACCCGAATCCAGCGGATTCGTCGCCCTCCCAGTTGCCCTCAAAGGCTTCCCCGGCCACCAGTTGGCTCCAAAATGCCTCAGAATCCTGTCCGTAGTCCAAGTTGTCGCTCATGATTGGCAGTCCGAAAATGTGGCGCCTGCAAGATTGCGTCGAAGGGCGAAATGCGGTACGGTGTTGGCAAGGCTGAAATGCCAAGACCAAGCGGTAAGGAGAGAAAAGGTGGTTGGGAAGGTGAAAACAGACGCGAATCTAGGTCGGGGACTGCAACATCTTTAATGCTGACTCTGCAGCGTGGGAAGATGGCAAGGGTTGAAGTTGCCCTCGCAGGGCGAAGCTGAGCTGTCTGAGACATGCATCATAGGTTTCTGGCTGGACGCTTGACAGCATCCCTTGCACCGTCGTCGGTTGTGCAAGGGATACGGTCTCTAACTTACCTGAGTCTCTTGGGCTTCTGGATGAGTTGATGCTGTGTTATCCAATATGCATCGCGAGACCGTGCTCTAGGACCTGGAAGGTTGTAGTCAATTCGGCCAATTGAGACAGATTCGCTAATCGTATTCATGGTGTTGCTTCCCATCCCAACTCCTTGCTCATCATAATTGGATACATAGAGTACACCTATACGGAGGTCGCTAACATCTAAATTTGCACCTTCCTAATTAGGAAAATTGACTTACCGCCCACCGGCAGAATATGAATTTCAACAATAGACGCATCAAATTCGTTCCTGAAGCTTTAAATAAAAGG
>Ga0307507_10003453_pt1 | contig 30610 bp, 9 predicted proteins | sample 7_EM_MG_FD_207223 | JGI IMG/M metagenome (GOLD analysis project Ga0307507, IMG submission 207223) | Populus trichocarpa ectomycorrhiza microbial communities from riparian zone in the Pacific Northwest, United States - 7_EM | ecosystem: Host-associated > Plants > Roots > Unclassified | place... | reverse complement strand
AAGCACTAACTAATTAGGGGGAGGTCGCATCAGTATATAGACCACATAGTCTGCTTTAATACAAGAGACAGTCACCACCATCCCAAAGAGCATACGATACTATACGTATTTCGTGCCCCGGGATATAACTCACTTGTATTATTAAGTTGATACAAACACTTCTATATTAGCCTTATTATTCTCTAAATTACTCTTACGTTTTGGTACTAACTAGATATCCTACTTATATTAGTAAGCTAGCAAACGGACAAAACTATAGGGAAGTAACTATTGCATACCCGCCCTACTGTATTAACGGCCTTATTAAAGCCCTTAGGATTAGAAGCAAGCGGTATATCCTAGCTCTATCAGTAGTATCCTATAAAGGATTTAATATTTAGAGGGCACCTTAATTTAATATAATATAGTATCCTCTATTATAGCGTCCAAGTTTGTTGGAATTACAAGGTTATAAGGTCACAGCGGAGGTGTCTTAAGGGTCTATTTAATGATAAAGATAACGCAGACAATGAATATTAATTGATTCGTGATGCAGTAAATACAGTTAATGTCTATATAGATTACATACAGAACTTGACCTCGCAATATGTCCAGAGCTTAGTCAGCACCTCATCGCTAATTTCTAACACTCCCCCATGCTGACAACGCTCTCCTTATCTGTCCCAAATAGGCAATTATAAAGCTATTCCTAAATACCTTACAAGTGCCATTTAGCCTACGTACAGAGGGAAAACCTATAGTAGGCAAAAAACCTCCGTAACTTGCCCCGTCTCCGTCCGTTACTGTCTCCGTTAGTTACCGATTCCTAGCATTACATAGTGCTTCGTAAATTAGTTAATTGGTAGCTGTTTCATAAGCATATCTCCCAGCTAATCTTTGCCTGGTATATATACTACTTTAAGTTAACCTCGCTAAACCATATCGTTTCGTATAAAAAGGTATTAAGTCTTAATATGCTTGGCTTTCTAGTGGTGTTTCATGTTGTATAAAAGGTCAACCATACCCTTATTGTTACAGTAGAGCGTAGGGATAAAAGGGTTATCGTTGTCTCTCTCTTTTAGATCTCTTGTTAGCTTCTTAAGCTATACTACTAACCTTGCTCCTTCTAATGCCGCCATAATCTCTGCTTCTATTAAGCTCAATACCATTAACTTCTGCCTTTAAGCCATCCAGATCACTGCTCCCCTATAGCATATAACTGCTATGCCTTGGAATAATATCCGATCGTGTTCTATTCCCCACGTAGCATTGGTAAAGATATTATAACCAGTAGGTAACATAAGCTTGCATAGAGAAAAGTAGACTACTTAACTTAAGTAGGTAATTCCTGCTTTAAGAGTGCCATTTAAATATTATAGTAGCTGCTTACTTAAGCGGTAATATGATTCTCCTAGTGCTGCTATAAACCTAGCTAACTAACTAACAGCGTAGCTAGTATCAGGACGTGTGTAGTTTAAGAGGTAGATTATAGAGCCAATGATCTGCCGGTATACTGTCATATCATCATACTTAAGGAGGCTTTTAATATTGGGCTTCAGAATAGTACCTACTAGTATTAGTAGCTTAGCCGGATTGCAGTTGTCTATTTTTAGCTATTTAAGTAGCTTCTTAGTGTACATCGTCTAATATAGCTTAAGGGTTCGGTTCGTATAATCTTACTTAATTTGGAAGCCTATAAATACTTCTATAGGACCTAGGTCTTTGCATCTCTATTCTCTTAAAATTCTTATCTTTGTAATATTAAGGTATCGGCGCTTTTCTACAATCAGCATATTGTCAACAAATAGTAAGATATATACTTCATTTCCTATAAAGAGATTGGGGTTAGTATCAGCTGCTTTTAAACCTATACTCTTAAAGAACTTCTTAACCATCTAAAACCATTCTCTTGGTGCCTGCTTTAGGCCGTAAAGTAACTTATTTAGCTTTAAGTAGACGTTTTTTACGCCCTTAAGCTCAGGTTCAAAGTCTCTTAATAGGTTAGAAATCTGCATATAAATCTATTCTTGTAACGGCGGGTTCAAGAATGCAGTTTTAACATTAATATAGTCAAGCTTAAGGTCCTTAGCTGCTACCTTTGCCATCAGAAACCTAAAGGTGTTATATTATATAATAGACGTAAATGTCTTAAAATAATCAATATTAGGGGTCTGCTTGTCTCCCTAAATATATAGTCTTGCCTTCTTGCGAATTACTTCTCCCTTAGCATTATACTTGTGCTTTAAAACTAGCTTACTTAAAAGTAATAACCTTCCTTCTAGTACTCTCCCCCTTATAATGGTATAGGTGTGCATCCTCTTAAGTAAGAGGAATTCTTTAAAGATAGCTTTTATCCAGCTAGGAGCGTCCTCCCTTAAGGCCTAATCTAACTTAATAGCGTTAAAAGGTGCTATAGGTGCTCCTATAGAGGTAGTATTCTTAGCTTTTAGGTAAATAGCTTTTATAGCTATTACTAACTAAACCACCGTATTGTTAAAAACCCTTATATTTGGTAACCTTCCAGACCTTGTTCTCTGCGCATAAGGAATACATATTAATATGCTTTGTATAGGCGTCCCACCCTTAGCATTACCTTAATTTAAGTGTTTCACTTAATCTTAACCTAGGCTTCCCACTTAATTAGAGTAGCCTACTTAGTCTTAACCTGGGCTTCCCACTTATTTAGAGCGGCCTACTTGGTCACTATCTAGCCTACTTATAGTTCTTACAACTAGAGTCTCTGTTGGCGCGTTTAAGGTAGTAGGGGGAGGTATAGGTCGGTTCGCGGCTTAACTTGTAGCGTAATTTAAGCATCCCGCTTAATTTTAACCTAGGCTTTCCACTTAATCTAAGCGGCCTACTTGGTTACTATGTCTTGTAGCTTATACCTAAGGTGCTCTATAAGGGAACCTATACTCGTTTACTTTAGCATCTCCAAATAGCTTAATTGCTTGGGTATATAGGTTTATTATCTTAAATTAACTACTCCCTTTTAACCCCATAAAAACGTAGTTAGGTTTCATTCTTAAATTATACTTCCTAGGGTGTTTCTTAAGCGTATTAATTAGATTGGCGTGACACCTAAAGACAACTAGATTCTTTAAGTTAGGAACTCATTAGGTATATACCTTGTAGGGTATAATAGCACTACTATGCTCATCATCAAATGGAAGTGCTAAGGTGGATACTCAATTCTTAATCCAGATAGTATGCTTAACTACATAGCACCAGAGTTTAACTGGTATATTTCCTTAAAATAGAAGTGACCTTGTCTTATAGTCAACTATGTAGATCGCGCGCTCAATTGCGCCATTGTACAAGTGCTTATATAGCGGACAAGGTTTAAAGTCAATACCCTAGGGTATTAGTTCGTCTTGAAATCTACAACTAAACTCCCCCTTTCCATTATCCGCTCAAATCCATGTAGCTTTATTGCCAGTGAACCTCTCTGCCCTTACAATAATCTCTTTAATATATAGCAGTACCTCTTTAGTTCGGAGGGTTTTAAGAAGAATAACCCAAGTATAGCGTATAGCGTCATCTAGGGCTAGGAGGTAGTAGTTATAACCTCTAATTAATATACCGATTCGTCCCATAGTATCTAGGTATAGCCCTTAACCAGGTATCTTCTCACGCTTAGTTATCTTCTTACTTAGTATTTCTCGTATCTTCCCAGCTAGACAAGCTTCGTACATACTCTTACTAACTAGTACTACTCTCTTCTTAAGCTTCATACCTAGTAAGGAGTGCTGTAGCTTAAATAGGTCACTGTAATTCATATATCTAGTTCAGTAGTGCTATAGCTCAGCATCTATTTTACTAACGTTTAGTTATAAATTGTATACTTCTACTATCACATTAAATACTTCCTAATGCTCTTATAGCACGTAGAGGTTGTTCCTTATAGTAGCCTTAAATGTCACACCTAATTTATGCTTACCAGTAGCTCAATTATCTAGGTTAAATATAATCAAGTAGCCTTTCTAAGTAAGAGTCCTTACTAAGATCAGCTTAATTAACTTAAACAAAGGTACAAGCCAGACGTCTTTTAGCTTTAGGGTACCAATTTAAACTTAACCATAGCCTATAGCAAAGACAACAGTCCCATTCACAGTACGGACCTGTCGTGGCGTATTCCATCTCTTCAAGTATATTAGGTCTAATTAGTCACTAGTAAAGTACTTAATTGCTTCTAAGTCAAGAGCCTAAGCTAGAGACATCGTTATAAGCATAGCACATTTAGGGTTAGGGTCAAGGTAGATTAAATCGCTATTAAATTCTTCCTTAGCTATTACTACATTCCCTACTTCCTCTGCCTTAGGAGCACCTTAATTTGTCTTCCTGGCGTTATCAAATCGGAATTGCTTAAGTAGGGGACAATCTTTCTGGTAGTGACCTTTCTAATAGCATACTCTACACTCGTCTCTTTCTAGTCGTCTTGGCTCTTTACTTACTTAAGACAATAAGCTATGGCAATAACGTGATAAGGAATGATTAAATCTACTAGCACGGCCTCTACCCCTTATTCAACCTTAACCTCGGTTTCCCCTTCTCCCCCTAGGTTCGTCTTTCCTCTCATATGCAAGTGCTGCATTTTGTACTTATATAGGGAGAGCAGTCTCTTGCTCCTAAAGAAGGGTAATACAGCTCTTAAGGTCTCGTTTATCTTATAGACACCAGGTCTTCGCATTCTGCCACATAACATCACTTAGGAGGGCCAAGAGAAGCTACTCTTTAATATTATTATTAGTAAGTGCTTAAGGGGTTAAGGCTAGATTAATCTTAAATTAATTAAGTATTTAGAGGAACTCAACAATTCGCATCTTTATAGGGTTAAATATAGTACTATAGAACTCTCTACGGAGTCTAGAGATGTAGACCTCATTATTAGCCTTATTAAACTTCTTCATTCCTTCCCACATTCCTTGAATATTGTACGCCTTTATTATCGCACACATCTCTTCCTAACAGTCGTCTCCTATTAAATTGTAGATGATCTTATTTGCTTTCCCTCATCTTCTTCTTCCATTAGCTAAATTAACTCGATTTGGGTCCTTTACACCAGTAATAAAATCCCAGCCCTCTAACATAATCAGGGCTGCCTTGCAGGTGCGCTCCCAGTCTGCAAAGTTATCTCCATTAAAAATGACGATTTTATTGGCCTTGTGATTGTATATAGGTGTCATTAAGGTTAAGGTAGAGAAGGTCATTTTCAAGGTCGATTTTTAAGTCAGGAGAGGTGTTGCTACCCAGGCTCATAACCTGTTGGAATTATAAGGTTATAAGGTTACAGCGGAGGTGTCTTAAGGGTCTATTTAATAATAGAGATAACGCAGACAATAAATATTAATTGATTCGTAATACAGTAGATGCGGTTAATATCTATATAGATTACATGCAGAGCTTAACCTCACAATGTATCCAGAGCTTAGTCAGCACCTTATCGCTAATTTCTAACAAAGTTACTTAAGTCGCTTATTATTAAAGAGATAAGGCAGCTAATAGTTTAAGTGTCTTTATAAGAAAGTAAGGAGGGATTTCCTTAAAGAATACTGTACTTAGTGCTAGTCTGGTTAAAGGATATAGAGGCCTTTTATATCCTACTCCTCTTTACTACTTATTTAATAGGAGAGCTTGTAACAGTGCAGTGTGGGAATTAAATAAGCGACTTTTTTGTAAATCTATGGAAATCAAGTGAACTAAATACATGAAAGTAGACCTGGAACTCCATAGTCTATGACTCAATATTTGACCGTATCTGAGATATACGAGGGTAGCGTCGATTATGTCTTGGAGCCTCTTAGGCGACGATCTTGTGTCTTAGCGTAGTGCTGGTGAACTGTTACAGAGCTAACAGTAGGCTCCGCTTTAACTATGCCTTAAAAGTTAAGCCAATTTACTAACTTAGGGATACTAGCACAGTATTATAAATGCACTATAATATAGCTATAATAGGAGCATAATCCTTCCCTGTCTATACCCTACTTTACTATACCTCTATAGGAGGGTTATATTAAATAATAAGGGCTAGTACTAACCCCTTTCTTCTAGTTATTCTAAGACGGCAATATAGAGGCAGCTAGTTAAGCGTTGCTTTATATAGTAATGCCCATCTAGTTACGTGGCTTTACTTAAGCCCTATTATACACCTAACGCAACCTTTTATTGCCTTAATAGCTAATAAGCCTGGCCTAAAGTTAAGATAAGGTAAATAGGTAACTTAGCTTTTAGATAGCCCTAATAGTGCAGTGTTTAGAGGCGTTTATATAAAGTTATAAACTAGAACCAGAAGCTAACAATAACCCCCTAATAACGCCTTACCTAGTAGAAATAGCATTATATAATCTATTCCTAACGCCTACCCTTTATAGAGCAGGACACTGCTTAAGTAGTAGATTTATCTTAGCTAGTTAATCTTATATATTTACTCCCCATCTATAGTAAAGGAGCTATTAGTGCATTATAGGGTGGTTTAATTAGTATTCTAGCTAAGCCTTTTATAAGCGCTCCGCCTTATATAGGTGGTATAATAACTCCTATTAATCTACCTTGCGTTAAGGGAGGACTTATATTTAAGACGCTGAGCAGCTAGTACTTAGAGGCATATAGACTTATACCCTTATTTATACGTTTTACCGCGTCCTTATTTCTATAAGTAGTCGGTCTACTTTTTACTTATTATTTATCTATTACTCTATCTTCTCCTTTTTTTACTAGCCATTCTATCTAGTTATTAACGTTAATCCTCCTCTCCTCCATAATAACTATTCTAGAATTTGCTTTAGATCCTTATTTATAAAATTAACTAAAAAAAAGCCAAACACACTATTATGGATTTAAGGCATTAGTGTTAGCCTAAGTACCATCGGACTTCTTGGTCTTCACTATATATAGGTACCCTCTAGACTATAAAATCGCCCTTCTCTATTATGCTCTTTCTAGAAACAATTAAAAACCATGCTTATAATAGTATATTTATATCTAGCAATATTCTTAAAAGCCTATTAAGTAGCCTAAATAAGGCCTAATGATAAACAACCCAATAAAGAGGCCAGTATAGGCCTATAAAACCCCTTATATCTTAAGCCAATAATTAAAAAAAGGTAGAAAGCAGCTTTAAAGCATAAGATACTTGCTAAGGATTAGGTTCGTGCCGTCTTATTTAACTTATAGATAAATATACTTCTTCTTACCATTCCCGTCGGCTTTATAGTTAATTATCTTTACGTTAACGGCATCGCTATATTTATTATTAACTTTATTACTATTATCCCGCTTAAGGTGATAATTAGTTATACTACTAAAGAGATTACGCTCCGCGCCGGTAATATATTAGGTAGTCTTTTAAACGCAACTTTTAGGTACATTTCTCCCCTTTTTATTTGTCCTAATATTATCTAATATTTAGCGTAGAAACGCTGTTAAATTAATTATCTCTATCTTAGCCCTAACTAAGGGCCAGATTACTATTATTAAAACTTTCTTAATTAGTAGTATGCTTTTAAACTTACTCCTTATCCTTAGTATATACTTCTTCTTTAAAGGCATTAACTAGATGGAATAATATTTTAATATAATAGTAGTAAATACTATAGCTAGTCTTCTAGCTCTATCTATCGGCAGTCTAATTATTCTAACCGCCCTCTACTCTACGCTGTTAAGTAAGTTTAATAATAGCTTTAGACCTATAATAGATACTAACCTACGTAGCTATAAGCTTTAATAGCTCTATACTTAATTAGGAGCTTTTCTGCAGAATAGCTGTTATCCTCCTAATTATATACGCTTACTACCTTATATTTTAATTAAAGTTACATACTAAAATACGTAATACTCTAAGCTAAAGGGCTCCTAAGCGTAAATCCTCCTAAGTTAAGTAGGATTTAAACGTAGAAAAGGAAAACAATAAGATTAAGGTACCTAAATTAACGATCTGGGGTGCAATTATAACCCTTAGATTCTCTACTGTGATAGTTGCCTTCTATTCCAAGTTTATAGTTAATAGTATTAGTAATAATATAGCAAGCGGCACTACCTCCAATACTTTTATCGGTCTTATTCTACTCCTAATTATTAGGAACGCTGCTAAGTATATAATAGCGGTTATAGTAGCTTGTAAGGATAAAATAAGCCTAGTAATTAATGTTGCTATTTGATTTAGTATATAAATCGCCCTTATAGTTCTCCCCTTTATTATTATACTTGGTTAGACTATAGGCTAGGATTATATAACGCTTTTATTTAATACCTTTCTAATTACTATTTTATTTATTACCGTGCTCCTAGTAAACTATCTTATCTAAAATAGTAAATTTAGTAAGTTTTCCTTTCTATATAGGTAATCTACTCTAACTAATACTAAAATAGACTGGCTTAAAGGCGTTCTTATTATGGCAATCTATACTATTATTGTAGTTGCTAGCTAGTTTTATCTAAAACAAGTTTTAGATCCTCTCTGTCCTGCTTAGTTTAAGCCTTTAATTACTATCTTACTTCTTTATTAGTGTTAACCAGTTTCTATTACCTAGAGCTAAATGGTATTTTTATAAGCTGTATATATAGCTTTCTAGCAAACCCTAGGCTAATCTTCTTATATCTATTAAGCTGTTTAGGTTAGCTAGAATATTACTTTCTTTTATCTTCTCTTTAAAAAAAAAAATCTTTAAGTTGTTGCAAAGTTTATAGAGGTCTTTATGCGTACTAGTATCCCTTAACCCGTTAGTAGAGGGAAGGCCTATACGCGAACACTAATAAGCACGGCTACTAAATTGTAAGAGGCCAGTCTAACCGGAACGTATAATTATCTAATCGGCAGTGTTATAGGTAAGTAGAAGGTAAGTTAAAGGTAGAGTTAAAAGTAGAATGAGTTGCACGTATTAAAGGACAAATACTTCTAACCACTTCTATTTAGAGAACTAGCTTCCTATATAAACCTTCTAAGACACTAGTAAAACCTTTCGCCCCTATCTGTTTAACTATATCTCCTCTAGGACATATATGGGACGTAGATAGGACATTGATGAAACCTCCTACTGTTTTATCTAATATGTACCTCCTGAAGGGTTCCGTTACAATAAGCACGGCCACTAAATCCTATTAATTTAATTAGTAGACTCTTATTAATAACCTACTTGCCTAAGTTAACGGGTTAAGGTTAAATAAGCTAGGTAATTATGCGAGCTAGTCTACCTATAAGCCACTCCATGCACCTTCTCTATATAATTCCTTTTTAGAGATACCGAGACTGCTGCCTAGTCGCGTAGCTATAGATAGCGACTTATATGGTTCGCTTACCTATATAAAAGTTAAATAGCTATATAGAACTCGCCGCCGTATATCTACTCCTAATTTTACCCCTAAAGAGCCTATTTCTCGCTATAGCTACGCAAGAGTACTTTTTTGCTAAAATCTACCTATAATAGCAAAATGTAAGTTGGATAGTTAGTCCTTGCGATAGGTAGCTCTCTAAAACTATTTAGGTGCACTTAAGTAACTATAATTATTATTACTTAAGATTACTTAAGATTCCAATAGCTAGATATAAAGAAGAATAGAGCTTAGAAGAGTAGATTGCTTAAGCCCTACCTGTATAATATTAGATATATATTAGCCACTAATAACTAGGTCTTCTTAGCTAAGGGAATATTTTAGACGGTTAAGATTGGTAATTTATATCTAAGATATAGGAATTAATTATTAAAGTAGTATAATTCCGTAAAAGAAATAAAACTCTAAGCGGTTTTAATCTTTTAAAGTTATTTCTTCTTAAGCCACTTCTATAATTTTGTTAAAGCAGCCTTATTATAATATCGCTCGGAAGTTATAAAGTCCTTATCTATCTATTTGTATATACCTTTAGATATAAGGGCTCTACTAAAATACTTATAAGAACCCAAATTGATAATAATAGGGGTATTATCTTTGCTGACTATAATATTGCTTAAATTAAGGTTATTGTGTGCATACCTAAGGGAGTAAAGATACTTAACTCCTGATTTAATACCATCTATATATAGTCTTTTGTTAAAGCTATACGCGCCTTCCCTTAGTCGGTCTTCTAGTATTTTCGAATATTAATTAAGGATAATACCGGTAATATGACGCTGGTAAACAATATAGCCATAATATAGCCATAATATTCCTATAATGCGGCTTCCAAATAAGAGCTTTAAACGTCTTAGCTTTTCCTAAAAATAGCCTTGCTAGCAGGCCTAAGTTCACCTAATTATTATAGATGTTTAGCTTAGGATGTTTAATATAAACATCTACCTCTACTAGGATTGACGCAACTATAATTTACAACGGCACTTTAGGGTATATATCCTCGTCTAGAACTTGTTTAAGGCCTTCTTAAAATCTTAGGAGCTTAAATACATCCCTCTAATTGGCGCTCTACTAAAGTAGATATAGTCTTAGTTACTAATAAAGGTAAAGACCGAGCGCTTAAAAACACTAGTTTCCAAATTGGATATACCGCAGAGGCTATGCAAATCTCTAATAGAATCAACTTGTGGCCCTTTATTAGGTCTATTTATCGTCTATAATACCTAAAGTATTCCCTTATTAGTTAATAAGGAGGGTATATCTCTGGTAGCTAAAGGTAATAAAGGTAAGTATAGGAGAGTATTAGTTAAGGGTAAAAATATAACACTAGGAGTAAAGGATAGAGGATAGAGGAAGGATATATAATAGAGGCGCGTTAGAGGCTAGTAGGTAGAAAAGACGTGGCTTAGTAGACTGAGGTTTATCTAAGACTACTAACTGCTTTAAAGGAAAAGTTCTATCCTGTACTAGTTAAGAAGACGCTAGTATATTTTAACTAGGTTAAAGAGGGTAGGCTAATAAAGGCTAATTCTAAGACATCTAGATTAGAAAGCGACGAGTCTTTTCATTTAATTTAATTTGGTTTTATTCTTATGCTATAGGGTGCTAAGAAGACCTATAGGCTTACTAAGCTAATCTAATCTAATTGGAATAACTCTATGTTTTATAACAAGTCTTTTCTTTATAGAGGACTAAGCGAGTTATAGGGCGGCTAACTTATCGCTGCTAAGTATATATAAAGGTGGAGGACTTATAAGCTTACTATAAGCGAGTTCTTAACTTTAATTTAACGTATATGCAAACAATAATAAGATACTCTTAATATAGAAGCAACTAGATAGAAAAACAATACCAAGCTAAGGAAATCCTAATTGGCGCCTTAATTTTTAACGCTAGAAAACAAGAACGTAATTACAAAAATCTTTTCTTATAAGAAACTTCTCATTTCTTTAGCTTCTTGGAGGCTCTATTTATGGTGCAATTTACCTTTCTTTTGCATGTCCCTCTCCTTAATAGATCTTTTAAATAATTATCTGGCGCCTCTTCTAGTTAGTCTCTTTACTTATATAGTTTACCCCTCTGAGCTATCTCTATTATAACATCTTTAAGTAGTTTATATATCCTAGTATAACAATAGAGGTAACGCGGGTTCTTAGTATAGTATAATACGAGTTTCTTATATAGTATACCCGCGGGTAAAACCCAGGTAGGATACTAGTATACTACTACAATAAGACTATATATAGATATAACTAATCTATATCTAGGGTTTTGGAGACGCTTTAAGTCCTCTATTATATAGTAAGTTGGTAACCATAATAAGAGATACTTTAGTTATCCGTCTAAAATTATAACATTTAAAATTATTAACACTTTAGTTAGGGGAGGTATATCTTTAAGGAAGTTTATAGAATTAGCTAAACTATTCTCTGCTTAATTATTAGTATTGCTAAATAATATATAGGTGTTTTATAAATATACCTAGAGGCACTAGCAAACCTTTAATATAAACCTCTTTTAGTTAAGGTAAGTCTGTTTTAGCCTCGCTATAGCTCTCCATTAGCTTAGGTAAGACTATTTTAGTTTTACTGCGGCCTTCTAGGCTCTTAAGGTAATTGGTATATATTTCTATATATTTCTATATATTACCCTCCGTATTATCGTTAATTTTATAAGAGTTAACCTTATTAGGTATTTAAGTAGGCGTATAAGGTATCCGTTTCTATATAGGGTTAGAAAGCTATAATTATTTCTTCTCCTTACTAGTAGATGCTATATCTTTATTATTAATACAATTTTAGGATAATTTAAGGTTTCTAGTAAGTTAACAAATAGGTATATTATCTTTAGGGCAATAGCATATTATAATATTTTTATAAGTACCAATTAAGGATTTATAGATTATATTAGCAACGTATCTAAGCTTGGTTAAAGTAATGTATATAATATCTAGTATTCTTATAAAGATGGTAAGGGATATATAGTTAAAAGGTTAGATTTAAAGGTAAGTTAAATTAATAGCATATAAGAGCTAGGAGCACGACGTTTATATTCCATTTCTTTTTTAGGGCGGAGTTAGGATAAAAGGTAGAAAGGAAAAGCGGAGTATACTAGTCACTCTTTTCTATTTTATGTGGTATCTATAGTACAATATTTAGTGGCTATAATTACTCTTAGCTTACGTATCGCCTATACCCAAGACTATAGGCGCCTAAAGTAATCTATAAGTAAAGTATTAAGTAAGGCATTATTGGGGGTAGCTATTGGCTAAGCTATTGCTAAATTTAAACGGCTGACAATTTCTAATAGACGCCGTATGCCTTAGTAGGGTTTAGAGGCATTTATATAAAGTTATAAACTAGAACCGGAAGTTAACAATAACCCCTAATGGCGCCTCTTTTAGTAGGAATAGCATTATATAATCTACTTCTAATACCTATCCTTCCTAGAGCAAGACACTGTCTAAGTAGTACACTTATACTAGCTAGTTAATCTTATATATTAACCCCCCATCTATAGTAAAGGAGCTATTAGTGCCTATAGGGTAGTTTAATTAGCATTATAGCTAAGCCCTTTATAAGCGCTCCATCTTATACAGGCGGTAATTAACTTTTGTTAATCTACCTTGCGTTAGGGGAGATCTTTTACTTAAGGCGCTAAGCAGCCGGTACTTAGAGGTCTATAAATATATTCTATATCCAAACAGTATTAACTAAAACTCTTTAAGTAGTATCCCGCAACCCTTAAGTACCTATAAGTATACTATCCCTAAATTGCTAGCTATTAAGTAGGCATTTATAGATAGAGAACCTAACTTTAGAGATAACAATAGCGACGTAGAGGCGTGGGCTAGTTGCGAAAGTAATTTTAGTAATAAGGATCAAGAATAGAACGCAGAGACATTATATACCGGAAAAAATAGTTTTAGTACTAAAGATTAAGAAATAGGGGCAGGCAGCAATAGAGAGGTATTAAGTAATAAGGCTATATAGGCGACGGTTAAATACGGCGGCCTTAACTTTATAGTCTTAAATCTATAAGTAAAGGATAAAAATATAAAGAAGAGTTCTAATAAAAGCTAGTAAAAGGGTTAAAACTTTAACCTCTCTTTATTTAGCCTATCGCGAAATAAAATAATATTTTACTATTCCTACTAGAGTCTCTGCCCGCTTAACTTATAGCAAGCTATAAAGCATTTATAATAATCTATACTTCTACTTAGATAAATTTATTTACTACCTTAAAAGCGATAATAGAAGGCAAATCTATGCTAGTAATCTAGGATTTTTTAAATTTCTTATAGACCTAAGACGCATGCCATATTAGCAAGTATTAGTTGTATTTAAGACTACGGTACTTATAGATTTATATCTTAAGGATATAAATATGTTTTTTAATAGTATTTTTTTTTATTTAAATTATTTCTCTACTTATAGTACCTAGCGGTTGTTTATCTATTCCGGTATAGTAGGGAGGGGTAGTTAGGTTACGTAAGGGGGCTTAGACTTATGGTCACGCTTATAGGGCTGTTTATATGGGAACTTCTCTAAGTATATATAAGGGGGGTATAAGTTATTGTAAAGTCTATATATATAGGAACTTCTTTAATGTTTCTAGATCTTAGACTTATATATTTCCTTTTTTTATAGTTCTAGTATTTTCCTAATATTTACTTCCCATTTATATGCTAGGCGTTAATAGAGGGCGCTAGGTTAGATTATTCTACTTATATAATTACTCTGCTTATATAATTACGTAGTTTACATAATCACCTAGTTCGCATAATTACCTAGCTTGCACAATTACCTAGCTCGCATAATCACGTAGCTCGCACAATTACCTAGCTTATATAATTGCCCAGTTCGCACAATCGCCCAGCTCATACAATTACCTAGCTTATAGGATTGCCTAGCTCCCATAAGCACCATACTCGTATAGTTACCTAGCTCGCACAATTACCTAGCTTGTAGGATTGGCTAGCTCGCACGAGTATCTAGCTCGCACGATTACCTAGCTTGTAGGATCGGCCAGCTCCTACGAGCATCTAGCTCGCATAATTACCCAGTTTATACAATTACCTAGTGTATAATTACAGCACCTATCGTACCAACCGCGTGCCTACGCGTTCGGTACGCCAGGTACGCGTTTACGCGTTCAGTGCACCAACCACTCGCTTACGTGTCTGGTGCACTTATGAAGCACTGACTAATTAGGGGGAGGATGTATTAGTATATAGACCACGTAGTCTGCTTTATATAATTAACAGTTACCACTATCCCAAAGAGCATATAATACTATACGTATTTTATGCCCCAGGATATAACTTACTCGTGCTATTAAGTTAGTACGAACACTGATTAGTAAGCGCGTATAGATTAGCAATCACTCGATACCTCCCACCGAGCGATATATATAACAGCGACCACCTGTTTAGACTCCTAGTACGACCTGCTGGAAGGTCAGAAGTTGGGGATTACGGACTATTACCAACTCTGTATACTTATTCAAGTCTTAGTACGGTTTACCAGAAGTTATAGACGCGAATATAAACCTTTACAGAACCCCCTATCCTTAACCCTCTTTGAACCTTAAACCCCTATTCCTACTACACCCTCCCTTAATACCCCCAACCTCTTTTCAGACCCCTTACGGAGACCCCTACTCTTCTATAAACCGTTATGGACCCGTTAATTACCTTTATGGACCACTATAAGACCCCCTGAACTGTTATGGACCCGCTAATTGATTTTACGGACCGTTACAAGACCTCCCCCACCCGCTATAAGCTACTACGACCTGCCACAGCTTATATAGATATACAACGCTATATAATATGGCAGATATAAGCAAGCAAATCAGTAAAGGTTAAAAGAAGTGGAGCTAAGGAGTTGACCTTACGTCTACGGACGACGTTAATAACTACATTAATTTTAAAATCCTTAAATACGGACACTATAAGCTTCTGAACGACGACCTATGGGAGTAATATAAGGAAGACTTTGCGGACTTTACGGAAGCTATTCTTAAGGCTTATAACCCTACTGCTATCTATAACCTATGAACCCTTTTACGTCACCAAGGTGTATGGGTTGAAAAGGATAAACGAGTTACTGTTGCATGGTCCTTATACAACATAATACAGGAGGAGGACCAAACGGAATGGACTAAAGAGAAAATCCTAGACTAGGTTAAAGCTATAAATAATCTCTCTACTTCTCCCAAACTTAATGGCATTGCTGGCCTTATATCTGACCTACTTAACCAAATTCGTCCTATAAACCTAAGCGATTTCGGAATTAATTTTACGGGCCAAAGCATACCTAGTACCCAAGTTACGGACTGTAATACCCCCGTAAACCAAAATACGGACCAAAACCCTTCTGTTAATAAAGCCACAGATCCGCAACCTGCCCAAGTTATAGATCCGCAAGCTATATATCCGCAAGCCATAGATCCGCAAGTTATAGATCCGCAACGCACCTAAGTAAAGACCTACGGCAAGGAGCTAGCCAACCTAGCTAAGCTCTACACCGACAAATCTAAGTATAGCGGTGAAAATAACAACTTTGACTTTAAACTAACCATCTTTACGGACCTTTGTTAGAAGGCCGATATTTCTAAATAGGAGTTCAGCCAAGCCTACTCTACTATGCTGCGTGGCCTAGCACTTAACCACTACTACACTAACCTTAAGAGTAACCCCCTTGGTGTTCCCTTTAACAAGCTATGCGAAGCTACCCGTAACTACTTTAAAGGACCGGAATATAAGCGTAATATCCTTACCTAATAGAATGCGACCAAGCTACGGACCGTAATTAACAAGAACACTGAAAAATCGACTATAGAGTGCCTGCAAATTCTTATTAAAGACCTCCGGTACCTACAGCACGGCCTTAACACTAAGCTTTGAATAGACGACTTCCTGTATAATAAACTTATTACGGCCTGCCAGGAAGTAGAGCCCTGTAAGTACGCCTACTATAAGCCTATAGATACCTTAGCTGGCCTTATTAATAATCTACGCTCCTCTATTATAACGTATAACGTCTTAAACCTACTAGGTAGCACGCAAGCCTTTATTACGGATATTTAATATCCGTAAACAGACTTAGACGTCTACTTTACAGACCGCCGCTACCGCTAGTAGTACCCGTACTGACCAAGTCCTACCCGTAACCCCTATAGCAACCCCTATATGAAAACATACCCCCGCAGATAAACCAGCCAGAAGTGCTTCGTGTGCGGTAAGAAAGGATGTTGGTCTATAAGGCATACCTAGGAAGAACATAACAAGTCCAGGAAGAGACTTAATAGCCATATTAGCCAGTTTATTTTGGAATATAAAGGAGAGGAAGTAGAAGAGCCCTCTAATAAGTTAATAGAAGCCCTTATAATTAACTTTAACTTAGACGCTTAGGAATAAGAGACCTCAGAGACATTTCTAACCACTTTTGGACCTTTTACGGATAGCCAAGCCTTTAATATCACAACCGTATTAGCCGACCGTTCCTTTATATACTTAGTTGCGCCCGAAAACCATTCCATAAGCACCCCTGTTACGGACGTTATAGATCACAAGCAGGACCCATTTGCATATATTACCATAGAACGCTATACCCCTAAGGAATTATACGGTGTTATAATTAACATAGGCGCCTCTAAGAAGTCTACTGTAGGTTACGGATAATACCTTGCATATAGGACCACTGTAAATAATAATGTGGATATTGACACTATATAAACTAGGGCCGTAAACGTCCAATTCAGCATTGGCTTAACTGTATTAATTAAATTAGTTGCAGTTAAGACCCTAATTAGCCTAGTTAACTTCTATATAGTAAAAGCAGATACCCCTTTCTTACTTTGCCTTGCGGACATAGACAGGTTATAGGTTTACTATAACAATATTACGGACACCTTAATCGGCCCCGCAACTACCCTAGGAAGCAAGTATATTACCCTACCAATTACACAACGATTTGGACACCCGTTCCTTATATAGGGAGAGACTTTATGGACCTATATTTAGAAATCTTTTAACTATAACCCGTGCTACCTTACCAGTACGGAGATCCACCGTTTGTATTATTATTTTAGCCACCCGTCAGCCGAAAAGCTATATAGAGTCCTTAAACGCTCTAGATATAACGACGTTAATAGAAAGGCAGTTAATTACCTAACTAAATACTGCTCCTACTGCTAGAAATACGGACGTTCCCTAGGCCGATTTAAGTTCACCCTTTATAAGGATCTTAACTTCAACCATTCAGTATATATAGACATTATGTACATTAACGGCAGCCCAGTATTATATATAATTAACGAGGCAACCCACTATTAAGCCACCCGTTAGTTGCAAAATATATCCGTAAAGCACACTTGGGATATTTTACGGACCTGCTAAATTAACACGTACGTTGGACCTCCTGAGTATATCACCCATGACGCTGGTAGGAACTTTATCAGCAAGGAATTCCAGCAGTATACTACGGCCATAGCTATATTAATAAAAGCCGTTCTAGTTAAGGCGCATTAGTCTATTAGGCTTGTTAAGCGAGCTTACCTAGCCCTACGGAGAGCTTACTAGATTATTACGGACGAGTATAAGGACATCTAAAAGGAACTGGCTCTACAGATGGCCGTAAAAGCTGTTAATGACACTGCTAGCCCGGATGGACTAGTACCTACCCTCTTGGTCTACAGAGCCTACCTAAGGATAAGTAACCTAAATCCTCCTGCCCCGTCTATTACGGAACGAGCAGCTGTAATACAGAAGGCGATGGCTGAGATAGTTAAGCTACGGGCTAAATAAGCTGTTAATAACGCTCTGCACCACCACAACGGACCTAATATGACCCTAGTATACAACCTCCCGCTTAACTCTAAAGTCCTTATATAGCGTGAAAGCGGCAAGTGGACCAGACCCTACCGTTTACTAGCTGTAGAAAATGAGATGTACTATATACAACTTCCTAGCGGCCCGACTAGCTTTAGGAGCACGTCCGTAAAACCCTACTTTCGGCCCAAAGACACCTATGACGTTAAGCCAGATAAACTAGAAGTAACTGCCAAGCTAGATAAACTAGAGGTAACCACCAAACCAGACAAACTAGAAGCGACCACTGAACTAAACAAGCTAGAAGCACCCTTGCCTACCCTAGAAGTCCTCTAGAAACCCACTAAACCCGCTATACCTACCGTAAAGCGCGGTTAAGGATGCCCCCGAAAGCACCCCGTAACTAAGAATACTATAATGGAGACTTACCTAACCTCCGCAGGAATATCCGTAAGGCAATCTCCGCCTGTGGATATATTAGTTCTAGTATAGGAAACCCCCTTTACGGACTTACAACGTAAAGAGATTAACGGACTACTTAAAAAGGGCGTCTTTGCGGTTATAACGGAGAAAGACGTTCTATAAGGCGTCCGTATATTTAACTCACGCTTCGTTAATAAAATTAAGCACCCGGGTACTAATAAAGCTTTTAAAAAATTAAGGCTTGTTGTATAAGCCTACAACAACTAAGGGAAGGGCTTAGTCCTTACGCAATTACCTACAATTTAACGAGTCAGCTAATGGATTATACTTGCACTTACGCCTAGACTACAGTAAAGCAAACCCGTAGCTTTTTACCTATGGGACATCTTATAAGCCTATATGCAGTCTAATACCTACCTAAGTAGAGATATCTTTATACGGCTACCCCCCGAGCTTAACCTATAACCAGGAATAATCCTACGGGTTGTAAAACCTCTGTACAGAGTACCAGAAGCTGGAAACCATTGGTTTAAGACATACTACTAGCACCATATTAGTAAACTTAAAATGGAACAGTTAACCTATAACCCCTACCTCCTATACAGCCTATTAAACGGCCTTGGTATTGTTGGACTCTAAATAGATGATACCCTATTCCTAGCAAACTAGACCTTTGCGGACGCTGAAGAAACTAAACTATAAAAGGCCAAGTTCTTAGCAAAGCTGTAAGAGTAGCTAACTGAGCAGAATCCGATTAAGTTTAATGGAGGCCTAATTATATAAAAGGGCAACCTAATTAAGCTGACTTAGGAACGCCAAGCCCAAAACCTAAAGCCCGTTATAGTAAAGCCTACGGACCTTACTAGTTCCCGCGGAGAGACCCGTAAGACCGTAAATACAAAGGACCAATACGCTGCATAGCGTGCAAGAGGCGCCTATATAGCCACAGTCTGCCAACCCGAATCTGCCTACGACTTGTCCTTTGCGGCCCAGGCAGTAGATCCGTAAGAAGAAAATATTAAGCAGCTTAATAAGCGCATTTAATGGCAAATTAACAACGCAATAAGAGGACTTATTTTTGTACCACTAGACCTAAATTCCCTTAGTGTAATGGCATTTACGGATGCCTCCTTTGCTAATAATAAAGACCTATTATTACAAATCGGCTTTGTGATTGTACTTATGGACCGCAATTAGGACGCAAATATACTGCACTGGTCTTTAATTAAGTGCAAATGAGTAACCCGCAGTGTACTAGCTTCTGAGCTATATATACTAGCCTATGGCTTTAATATAGCAGCCGCAATTAAATCAACGGTCTAGAAGATTCTATAACTGGAGTAGTTACCCCTAGTTTTATACACCGATTCAAAGTCCCTCTACAACTACCTAGTCAAACTAGGTACAACACAAGAGAAGAGGCTTATGGTTAACCTTATGTGCTTACGTTAGGCCTACAAACGGCGCGAGATTACAAAGGTTAAATGGATTAGCAGCGGAGACAACCTAGTAGACGCTATAACTAAGGCAAAGCCGTGTTAAGCTCTTAAAACCCTAATTGACACGAATAAGCTTAACCTAGAAGTTACAGAATGGGTAGAACGGGACTAATGGAGCACCTATGGTACGTCTACGGCCCGTTAAAAGGCCGTACGGTTCATTCTACGGACCGTAAGCAGAACTTACGGCCAGCTTGGGGCACTGTTTGGAAGGCAGCCTAGACGGCACCTTGGGGGAGATTTCCTATGTATTTTCTTTTGTGTTTTATGGTTCTATTAAAGCAATTACGGAGGCTGTATATAAGTGGTTTTATTTTTCAAGTACCGCCAGTGTATAATTACAGCACCTATTGTACTAACCGCGTGCCTACGCGTTTGGTACGCCAGGTACGCGTTTACGCGTTCGGTGTACTAACTACTCGCTTACGCGTCTGGTGCACTTATGAAGCACTGACTAATTAGGGGGAGGACGCATTAGTATATAGACCACGTAGTCTGCTTTATATAATCGACAGTTACCACCATCCCAAAGAGCATACAATACTATACGTATTTCGTGCCCCGGGATATAACTCACTCGTGCTATTAAGTTAGTACGAACACCTAGCTTACAGAATTTCCTAGCTTCTATAAGCACTATGCTTGCACAATTACCTAGCTTGTAGTGTGAGGGCGCGAAGAGGCTTTAGGGAAGATTTGAAGGAATAATATAAATTCTATCTAAATCTATGGGTATATAGCTCTTATAGAGTACAAGACGTTGCGTAAAGAAGAGAAAGGAATATAGGAAACTTATAACTAAATATTTAGGGTCTTAGTAGTAGACGCGTGGGTATAAGCCTATGTGGATTTTAACAAGTTTTAACCAAATTCTATTACGTTAGTGGAATTTAGTGGAATTTAATCAAGTTGGCGGAACTTAGTGGAAAATGGTAGATTATAGTGGATAATTGTGGACAGTTGTAGACAGTTGCAGACAGTTGCAGACAGTTATAAACAGTTACAAACAGTTTTATATAGTTATCTATTAAGTATTTTACCAAGATATTCCTACTATAACTAGGCTAGTTCCGTTATAGTACCCCCCTTTTTTAGCCAAAGGTCTAAAACAATTTAATTTAGTTAAGAATTTATAACTTATTGCGTTATAAGCGTTATAATATATTTTAAGTTCTTTTTAATTTTAAGTTTCCTGCTATTATGTTTTATATCTTTATGTTAGGTGGTAGTTGTTTACCTTTATATTGTATCTATTTAGCTAGAGCAGGTTGCGAAGGATGGTCCTTATGGAACTCTTTTACTAAGGTAAGCGCGTTAGCCTTAATATAGTTATAGGTTTCCCAGGTTCGTGTTTTATATCCTTCCCACTTAATAAGAAGTTTAAATTGTTTAGATTGTGGTTTCTATTGCATATTATTAATTAAGTTAATAAAGTAAGAACCGTTACTATTGTTAACAATTATAGGAGGTAGCGGCGGCACTTTGCGAGTTATAGGATTATCTTTTAAAGGTTGCAACAAGCTTATATAAAATGTTGGGTATATTTTTATTTTAGTCAGCAGTTTAAGCTTATAGGCGTATAGGCTTAGTTTCTTCTTAATTTGGTATAGGCCTGTAAACTTCCAATTAAGTTTCTTTAAGGGCCGTTAAGTCTTTAGGTTTCGTGTATTTAGGTAGGCTATATTACCTTCCTTAAAGTCCTATGCGGGAGATCGTCCTTTATTTATATGCCATTCCTATAACGTTTAAGCGTATATTAATTCACTTTATAATAGTTCCGTTAACTACTTTATTTAATTGGCGAAGTTATACACGTTAATTAACTGAATCCGTTTAATCGTGGGTCCTATTGTGTTAATTTTAGGTTATAGTTTAAATCTAAGTTAAGGGTCTTGTCCGTAGGTTATATAGAATGGCGTCACGCCTGTTAATACGTTTATTGTATTATTCGCGGTAAACTTAGCTAAAGGTAGCCATTTTTCCTAGTCGTCTTGTAGGTAGGAGCAGTATATTTATAAGTATTGTTCCATAATCGCGTTTGTGATTTTAGTTTAGCTAACTATCTCTAGATAAAATATAGTTAAGAGTTATGTTTAAATGCTTAATTGTTTATATAAAGCTTGCTAGAAGTCTAAAACAAACTAGCTTCTACGGTCGGATATTATTATATTAGGAAGTCTGTATAGCTTAAAGACATACTTAATAAAACATTCGGCTACTAATATTATATTAATTAAGTCTATAGGAATTATATATCGCATTTTTATAAGATGGTTAACTACTACTATAATATTTGTAAACCTATTACTGCTAGGCAAGTCGACTATAAAGTTAATTAAGATATTACGCTATCTTTGCATTGGAACTGGTAGCAGTTAAAGTACTCCTTGCTTCTTTATATAAGAGGTCTTTCCACGTACATATATTCTGCATACTTAAACATATTTTCGTACATAGTCGTACATTATAGGCTAGTAATATGCTTATTAAACGATCTTATAAGTCTTTATACGGCCAGGATGTCCTACTATAGGGAAGTTGTATACGAATTCAAGTATCTTAAATTATAAAAGGTTAGAATTTAGAACTACTATCTTCTGTTAATAGTATAATTGATCATTTTAGATTTCGCATTCGGCGAGTATAATATCCTTATGCTGTCGTTTTCCTATTTAAATTGCTTTTATTATATTAATTATCTATGCGTTATTCTTATATTTATATTCCATTAGCTTGTTAATTTCCATTTCCTATTTATTAATTTCTGATTTATTTCTTTTAAGTTCCGTATCTAGGAATATAGGGTGTAGTTTTTTAAAGCGTTTAGGGGGCAGTAAGATCCATAATTGATTTATAATCCGTTTGTCTAAAGCGTTTATAGGTAGGTCTTATAATTGTTATATTAATGCGTTAGGCTTCTAATTAAGTTTACCCAGTTGGTATATAATCTTAAAATTAAATTATAAGAGGTATTCGGCCTAATAAATCTAGCGCTACGTTAATTGCTTTATAGTTATAAAGTACTGCAGGTTCTTGTGGTCTGTTAATACGTATATTAAGAACAACGATCCTTTAAGCTTAGGGCGCCACTATTTAAAACATCTAATAATCACAAGCAGTTCTTTATTGTATATTTTATAGTTCAATTCGGCAGGGACAAGCTTTTAGGAGAGAAAGGCTACTGGGCGCAGCTCACCGTTCTTATTATATTGCAATAACACTCCCCCTAGGGCATAATCAGATAAGTCTGTTTTAACAATATATTTAAGGTTAGGGTTAAAGTAGGCAAAAATTGGAGCAGTTATAAAACGTTGTTTTAAGTTATTAAAAGCTTATTTGCATCTAGTAGTCCATTTAAATTTTATATTCTTCCTTATTAGGTTTACTAATAGTTAGGCAATTTTTAAAAACTAATTAATAAATTAATAATAGAAATTTGCAAATCCTAGAAATCCTTAAATGTCTTATACATTACCAGGGCTTTCTTAGTTTATAATTACAGCAACCTTTTTAGGGTCCATTTTAATTCCGTTGCGGGATATAATTAGGCCTAAGTACATGACTTTAGATGCGTGGAACTTGTATTTCTTAATATCGCATTATAAACCTGCGTCTCGCAGGCGTTTAAGGACCATTTAGATGTGCTTCCAGTGTTTAGAAAGCAAAGACGAGTAAATTAAGATATTATTAATATACGCGGTGATAAATACATTAAGGAATTCTTAAAGCGTATTGTTAACGTATTACTAAAACGTACTAGAACCATTCTTTATACTAAATGGCATTACTAGGTATTTAAAGAGTCCCCATTATATATAAAAAGCTATATACTTTTCGTCTCCTTTATGGACACGGATTTGGTTAAAGGCAGTAACTATATTAAGCTTTGTAAAGTACCATGCCTTTAATAAGCGGTCGAGCGTTTCTTAAATTAAGGGAATAGGATATTAGTTTTAAATTATAATTGCGTTTAGAGCTCGATAATTAATATAGAATCTTAAGCCTCCTTCTAGCTTTTTAATAAATAGTATAGGTAAAGCAAATAGAGATTAACTAAGGCGAATAAATCCTTTTTCTAGATACTTATTAAGGTACTATCGCATTATAAGCAGTTCTTCTTATAACATACCATATAGCGGACCGAACTTTGGTATTATACTAGGTTTAAGTTTTATTTTAAAGTCGTATGTATCCTAATGTGGGGGTAGTTAGTCTACGAATCTTTTCTTAAACTTATTAATTAGATTGTGGTACTCTTTAGGTATAAGAGGTTGAGGGTTAATATATTACTTTAGTTCTAGTGCTTTCTTAATATCTTCTATAGTTACAGTGAAGATTTTATGGTTTCATTTTTATGCTAACAAAATAAAAGGTGCGGCTTATATTATACAAATTTTAAGAGGTTTTAGCGTAACATCTTCGTATTCTTTACTATAATTAGCAGTTATAACCTTATCGTTTTGGCTTAGGGTTTATAGTAGGGGCAGTTTATATTATATTATATTTAAATAATCTTGTGCATGTTTATAGGGTAGGTGGTGTTTTAAGTAATAACTTTAGCAGTAGATTATACGGAACTTTAGTATTTCTTTAACCCAGCTAATTAAAGGGTTATATTGTTTTAGCTATCTATGTCCAAGTATTACCTTATAATGCTTTAGGGGTGTTACAAATAAGGAAATATATTTAAGGTGTTTACCTATCTGCATCTTTATAAGAGCGTAGTGCGTTAGTTTGCTATATATTTGTCATAGGACACCCCCATAACACCTTATACACGTCCACCTGTTTCCACCAACTGAACAACCGGAGACCGACCACGAGACGGCAATCTGACAGCAATCTGCTGTATTCCGCCGCGATCTGCCGTCTCTACTGTTGGAGTTGTTAACTGGCAACTTCAAGGACCTCTAACTGCCGAATTCTGCTAAGTTCTACTAGAACCGCCACCTAAGCTCTACCCTGCCCGTGTGTAGTATAGTACCCGTTAACCTAGCAATTAAGCAAACGTTATATACCCTTTTTCCCCTATTTCCTACTTCCTTTTCCTTACGCAACGTCTTAACTTTATTACGCAGTTTATGTATATAGCTTAATAATATCTACTTCGCTATATATTATTACCGCTTGTGCTCGCTCTGTGACACTATATTGTGTTAACCTTATATACCCCCTTTGAAATGCAGAACGACCCTAAAGCCCCTATAACAGCCGCTGGTATTATGTCCGCACTCTGAGAACAATTAGCAGAGATATAGAAGTCCTTTATAGACGCCCTCGCATAGAACTAAGCCACTTTAACTTAATAATAAGCCAAATAAGAAGCACGACATCTGCAAATAATTAAGGACCTTTAAGAAGAAGTCCGCACCCTTAAGATACCTATACTAGGGCCCTAAGACCGAACGCCTTCTCTAGAAATGAATACGCAAAACAAGAGTCCTAAACCTATAGTAGCTATTTACCCCGAACCAACTACCGCACTATAATAATCTGAATGACTACCAGACCCTCTAATATTTATTGGTAAATAATAAGAACTCCGATTATTTTTAAGCTAGCTTAAAAATAAGCTAACTGGTAATACTAACTGCTACCTAACTAAAGCCAACTAACTCTGCTACGCCCTAAGTTAACTAGGAGAAGATGTAGCTGACCTTATTAAACCCCTTTAACCAAATTTAGTATAAAGCCTAGTTGTACTTCTTAAAGCTATATATAGTAACCTAAACCGCTAAGCTACTGCTTAGAGAAAGATAAACTATATAACTTAAAGAACGAAAAGCTTTTTAGTATACTTTTCCAAATTTAACTGTTATGTAAAGGAAATAGGCTGGAACAACTCCGCACTAGTTAATAGCCTTGTTGAATCCCTAAGTTTTAAACTAAAAACCTCCCTAATAGGTGTAGACCTACCAGGAGCCCTTAATGCCTACGCAAACGTTATTAATAAACGATATAATAATATACTATGCCTGACACCAAAGTCCACTCCTTAATATAATATAATAGCTTCGCGAATAACTACTAAGTTATTATCTTTGCCTAAGCACCCTAACGCTATAGATATTAACTCTAAAACCCTAGAGTATACCCTACTACGGTCCCCTAAATAAGAATAACGCATTAAGCCAGGCCTTTACTTTAAATGCGGAAGCAAGGCTTATATTTTAAGATACTACTCTATTCCTATGCCCTAATATGATTTATAAACGGCTAACACTAGTAACCGTTTACTGTACTAATCCTCTAGTTACCGTCCCTAATCTTTATATGGCTCCAGCCCCGCATCTAGTAAGCACCACTTATAAGGACGAAGTTACAGCTAATGTTCCATAGGAACCCCACCCTGGTTGCCTCTAAAAGGAAGGTCCTGGAGCTAAGTTGCTCTTTAGGACGGCGCTGCCTTAGGATCTTGTTAAATGCTCTAGATGTTACAAATTCTAACTCTTGGGATTATAGCATAACTATTAACTATTGTCTTTAGCAGAATGATTAATAGGCTAATGCTTAAGTCCTAATTAATATAGGAGCCAGTGGCATAGGATTTATTAATAAGATCTTTATATAAGATAATAGTTTTACCCTAACCCCCCTTAACCGGCATATTAACGTATTTGGATTTAATGGCAAACGCACTATTTTAGGCCGTATTACCTATATAGTATTCCTGAAACTCTAATACCTGAACCATAAAGAACTAATTAGGCTTTTTATTACTACCCTAGGTTACTTAGTAATACTTAAACAACCTTAGATAAAGCTATATAAGGTAACCATTAATTAGGATAACCTTAAGCTTCTATTTACCGCCTTTTATTGCAAGCAGAAGTGCCTTATAACTTGCTGCTTAGACCCTAAACTAAAATCTAAAAAATCTATTAGGATCTATTAGTCTAAAATTTCTACTAACGTCTACTCTATACCTAAAAAGTCCACCTAATTCTACTAAGAACCTGAAAATTATACTAAACTATATAAATTGACCCTGACTACTATACCACCCTGAACCAAGCAGAAGCCTAAACTTAAGCTTAATATATAAAAGTACCAGAAGAACTGGTATTCTACTATAAAAAGGATACTTAAAGAACCTAAACCTAAATCCGATACTAACTCTGTACCTAATACTAAACCTAAAGTTAAATAAGAAACAGTAGATAATTAAAAGGAAGTTGCCAGCTGGCAACTTGCCCCCCTTTCTATGGATATCTATATAATTGGAGCTACCCCGTTAGCATAACTTGCCAGAAAACCTAAACACACGATCTTCGCCGTTATAATGGCCGATATTAAAAAGGCCCTAGCACTAAAGAAGCACACTAACCCTACCATAAAAGTACTAGTATGCCATTATAAGCATCTGGAAGTATTTTTATGAAAGGAAGCTAATAAGTTAGTAGAGCACCGACTATATAACCACAAGATTATACTCGAAGAAGGAAAACAGCCAGGATTTGGACCCTTATACGGAATATCCTAAAACGAACTCTAAGTGCTACGGAAGTACTTGGACGAATACCTAAGTAAAGAATTTATTAGAGTAAGCTCTTCGCCTATAGCTATACCTATAATCTTTGTTAAGAAACCTGGCGGTGGTCTGCGCTTCTATATGGACTACTAAGCTCTTAATGCTATTACCATTAAGAATCGGTACCCGCTCCCGTTAATTTAAGAGACACTGAACTGATTAAGTAAGGCTTGCTACTATATAAAACTTGACCTTATCTACGCATTTAACCGTCTCCGTATCGCAAAAGGAGATAAATGGCTTACTGCATTCCATACTAGGTATGGACTATTTAAATACTTAGTAATGCCGTTTAGCCTTATAAATGCCCTAAGTTCGTTCTAATACTTTATAAATAATACCCTACGACCTTACCTGGACATTTTTTGTACTGCTTATATTAATAACATCCTAGTATACAGCAATAACCTAACTAAATATAAGAAACACGTTGACCTTATCTTAGAAGCCTTGCGTGGAGCTAGCCTATAATTAGATATAGATAAGTACAAATTCTATAAAATAGAAGTCCTATACCTTAGACTTATTATTTCTATAGACGGCATATAAATGGACCCAAAGAAAATTAAAGTAATTGTAAACTGGTAAGAACCCAAGAACGTTAAGGACGTAAGAGCCTTTATAGGATTTGCTAACTTCTACTAACGGTTTATCAATAACTTCTCCGCCCTGGTCTTACCCCTTGTGGCTCTAACCTAAAAAGACAAAACCTTTATCTTTAATAAGAAATGTAAGAAGGCCTTTGCCTATCTAAAAGTTATATTTACTACTACACCTGTACTCTAATACTTTAACCTAAACTAAAAGAGTGTTATAGAAGCCAACTTATCTAACTACGTTACTGGAGGCATTTTGTCTTAGTATAATAAGGAAGGAGTACTGCACCCTATAGTATACTTCTTAAAACGACTAAGTCTAGCTGAATGTAACTACAAGATCTACGATAAGGAATTATTAGCTATTATTAGATATTTTAAACAATGGCGACCTAAACTGGAAGGCGCTAGATTTCCAATTAAGGTCCTTAGCGACTATAAGAATCTACAGTACTTTATAACCACGAAATAGATAAGTTATTATTAAGCCTACTGGTTAGAATATCTGTCTTGTTTCTAATTCTTAATTATGTACCGCTTAGGCGTTTAAGGTTAAAAACCTAATGCCCTAACCTAACGTTTATAAGATATACTAGCATAGGAAGAAGCGTGTGCCTACTGTAATTAAACCCTACTTCGCCCCGAATTATTTAATCCCCTAGCCAAAGACCTTACGGTATACGTCCTTAAAATAACTGATTAATTAGTTAAATAGATTATAATTAATAAATACCTAAATAATGAGTTTATCTAAGAGACACTTAAGCTAATTTAAGATGGCGTTAGACGCTCTAAAAAGATCTCTCTAAGTAAATATAAAGCTCGCGGAGACCGCTTATACTACTGGAACCGCCTAGTTGTACCTAACTATAACAAACTTAAGCTTAAGCTTCTTGAACACGTATATAACCTACTAGTAGCCAGCCACCTAGGCTGTGAAAAAACCCTGGAACTACTCTAACAGGAGTACTACTAGCTGAACATGTATAATATAATATAAAGGTATATCTCTAGCTGCTATACCTGCTGACAAGCTAAGGCTTTATATAAAATATATAACGGCTTTTTAAAGCCACTACCTGTTCCGGACTAAAGATGGAAGGATATTTTAATTAACTTCATCATTAAACTCCCTGTAAGTAAAGGCTGTACGAATATTATGGTAGTTATAGCCAACTATCTAAAATAAGACACTTAATCGCCTGTCCTAATATATTAACACCTACTGTTGCCCAACTGTTTCTGGATTATATATGGAAACTCTATGGACTCCCTAAAACGATTATCTCTAATAAAGGCAGCTAGTTTGTCTTTGTGTTTTGGAAAGAACTAACTACCTAACTCCGTATTAAAGCACTGTTATCTACGGTATACTACCTAGAAATGGATAGTCAAACGGAACGTGTAAATGCTATAATGGAATAATATATTTGGATATACACGTCGTATCTATAGGATGACTGGATGGACTGGCTTATATTTGCTGAGTTTACTGTAAATAACTCTATCTTGGAAACTATAAAGGTCTCCCCATTTCTAGCTAACTACGGCTAGTATCCACGAATAGGTTTTAAACCCTTCAGTAATATTCCTCGCCCGGCTTATTAGGCCTTATAAGTTGCAGAAGCAAACGAATTTGTAAAGAAGATGGAAGAACTATAAGAGTTCCTTACTAATAAAATGACATGGGCCTAATCTGTCTATAAAGCCGCAGTAAATAAGAACCGAACCCTAGCACTAGCCTACTAAATTAGTAACTTTGTCTGGCTAGATACAAGAAATCTAAACACAAAACAACCTACTAAGAAACTTAATTGAAAGAACGCTAGCCCTTATAAGGTTAAAAAAGTTGTCTCTCCTTATGCCTACCGACTAAAGCTCCCTAATACGGTTAAAATCCACCCTGTATTCTATACGTTAGTCCTCCGCCCTACCGCCCCTATATTAGACGCCCTGCCTAGACAGATCCAAGACCCTCCCCTACCAGTTAAAGTGGATGGTAAGGATAAGTACCTTGTTAAAAGAGTTAACAATATTAAGTATAATAAACGGAAACGCAAATATATATACTTTATAAAATGGAGAGGTTTTACTAAACCCTTATGGGAACCTGCTGACTCTATAGGACTTATATAAGCCGCAGAAGACTTTCACGAACTCTACCCAGAACTACCACAGCCCCATCTCGTAGATGCTCAAGTTTAAAGGGGGGGTACTATCACGGGACACCCCCGTAACACCTTACACACGTCCACCTGTTTCCACCAACTAAACAACCAGAGACTGACTATAAGATGGTAATCTAACAGCAATCTGCCGTATTCCGCCGCAATCTGCCGTCTCTACTGTTGGAGTTGCCAACTGGCAACTTTAAGGACCTCTAACTGCCGAATTCTGCCAAGTTCTACTAGAACCGCCACCT
>Ga0307507_10003452_pt1 | contig 30620 bp, 12 predicted proteins | sample 7_EM_MG_FD_207223 | JGI IMG/M metagenome (GOLD analysis project Ga0307507, IMG submission 207223) | Populus trichocarpa ectomycorrhiza microbial communities from riparian zone in the Pacific Northwest, United States - 7_EM | ecosystem: Host-associated > Plants > Roots > Unclassified | place... | reverse complement strand
TGTTCCCTTTAATAGATTTAGTTATTAATCTTTATTAACTAATCTATTAACTCCCTTAGAGTATCCGCATCTTCTATTAGGATAATTACGTCCTAGACTTTAGCCTTAAGTCCCTGTTTATACTATGCCATAAGCGCCCTATTGTTCCACTTAACCTGCGTAGCTAGTGTTTAAAACTGTGTTGTATACTTAATAGTTAAAGTGCATTATACTAAGTTCTAAAGCTTTTGTTCTGCTGTGGTTATAGCTTCCAGGTCTCTAAATATCTGTGTTAGTCGCTCTGTAAACCCGTTCTAACTAGTAAATATATACCGTACATCCTAGTTAGTAGTTGTCATGCCATTAGCCTATATTTCCGTGAGATACGGCTTAAACCACTTAAGTGCCCTCCCCGTTAGGAACAATCCTGTATAGGCTACTTAATCCAACAATGTTGCTAACTTCGCTCCTTCCTATACTACCTTAAAGTATATTTGCGTAAGAAATCCTTTAAGCTTTAACTTCTCTCCTAAGAATTATTTAATTAAAGATAACTTAATCTTTGCTACTCTAATTCCATTAATGCGTTTTTTAAGTATCCTATTATTGTCCTGTAAGTGATTAACCATTTCCTATAACTAACCTCGCGTAACCACTTGAGAATCCCCATTATCTATACTAGTATCACCTGGCCCTGAGGTTGTAGCTCCCATTAACGCCGTTGTAACTGGTGCTGCTCTTAGTGGCATGTTGTTTAAGCTTGTTCTAATACTATAACCTTAGTAGTAAATGTGTAACGGAACCTTGTAGTAGGAACTATAGTAGGTTCTATTAATAGGCTGGGTATATAGATACAACAAGTTAACAACGTAATAACAACTGGTAGAGTAGTTACCTAATAAATTAACTCCAATTGTATTCTAAGATTTACTACAAAAAGAGAACTATCTGGGTAGGGACTATGGTCCTTTAAATACACAACCATACTCCTAAGAAATCCCTTCGCTCCGCCTGCTCTGTCTGCTCTATCTACTCTGTCCCACAGATTATATAGATTACACAGATCACACAGATTACATTATATAACCTCGGTTACCATTCCTCGTCACATAGTTCCACTGGATCCATCCTAGACCGTGCCTATATTAACCAACTAGCTTCCTGCGACTCTTCTCCAAGTAGTCGTAATATTGTACTTAAAGCGTCCGTAACACAAAGCTACTAATACCCTATTCAAGAAGTCGAGACTGGTCATTTAAGGTTATAACAATAATGGTAAAAAAGTAATTCTTATATAATCCCCTATAATTTAACAAGCTAGTTAGCGAGTTATTATTGCGCTAGCTCCCTCCTTAATAAAGAATAGAATAGTAGTTTATTTATAAGATATTACTCAGGCCTATACCCAATTAGAGACGCGCCTTCAGCGCTTAATACTGGCATACCTTCCAGAGCAAATTCGCTACTAATATCCCGAAGATACAATTATGGTTGTACTTAAGCCATTATATAGAATCGCAGAGGCAGGAACTCATTAATAGGCTACTTATAGCAAGCACCATAAAGAGAAGCTCTTAATAACTACTTCTATATTCAATCCCTGCTTTCTTATCACAACTACAGGAACTCTATTCGGAATTGTCGGCATGCAAACCGATAATACAATTATCTTAGGTGACGACCAGTTCTTAGCCCTTAAAGAGGACGCGCTAGTAAAGGTAAAACTTATAGCAAAGCTAAAGGAAAGACTTAACTTAACAACACTATTACTCTTTAATAGATGCATCCTCTCCCTAAATAAGGACTCCATTGCTTTACGCCAGAAGGGTTAAGGTAGGAAGATTAACGTTGTTAATATTAATTCTCCAAAACAAGGATATATAGAGCAACGCGCTCGCAAAGCTTATATTGCTTCTATCTATTAACCTAAGGCTTTATTTAATCTCTCTATTGCCGCCTAACACTAGAAACCAACCAAGGATGACGTTCTTGCCCTAAATAAGCGTCTTTCCTGGCAAATGAACCATCTTAATTAGGGACTACTCTACGTGCCTATTAATCTTCCCACCGCTAAGCTCTTTGTATTTGTCGATAGATCGTTCACAAATAATAAAGATTTTAGCTCCCAGCTAGGATATAAAATTATTATCGCGAACAAATCTACTAGAGAGAATGACTTCACGATCCACGGCAATTTTATCTATTGGAGCTTAACCAAGAGTAAGTGCATCACTCGGAGCGTTCTAGCGTCAGAGATATATGGAATGGTTAGCGGAGTTAATATAGCAATTATAATTAGAACTACCCTAAAGATAATTATAGATCAACTTAAACTTCCTGCTATTCCTATAATCATGTGCACAGACTCATATTCCCTCTATAAGTGTTTAGTCAAGCTTGGTACTATAAAGGAGAAGCGTCTTATAATTAATATTATAGCACTTCAGCAATCCTACAAGCGTTAAGAACTCTTTAAGATTTAATAGATTAATAGCCAAGATAACCCAGCAGATGCGATAACAAAGGTAAACCCAAACAAGGCACTAGAGACGTTCGTTAACACAAATACTCTACGTATACGAGTTAAAGGATGGGTTAAGAGGGAGTAGAAGATATAATAATTTAAGAGTAGCCAATTAGGATTTTCTATGCCCGGCATGGAAAATCGCTATTGGCTCGCTTACTACTAGTGCCTTAGCGGTCACTCTATATTCGCGTTAACCCCTAACACCCTTCCTTATCTCCTTTTTCTTAGGCTTTGTCTCTTTGTATAAGTAGCAACCTATAAGTGTATATAGATGGCAACTACAAAAAGAAGAGTTGCCAGTGTTAGGAATAAGGCAAATTGCCACCATATACGGCAAGTTGCCGTCACATAAGGCAAGTTGCCATCACGTGTCGTTACGGCACTAGCATAGTGAGGAACCTTAAGTTCCTCACCCTCCCCTATCTAGAACAACAACCTTTTCCATCACTATATCTACTCGAGTAGTATTGGTGATTTGCCCTGTGTTTCCAATATATATAAAAGGCTTAGATCTGGCTTAAATATATTAAAAATTTATATTACTTAGTTAATAGTTATTTTCTTTTACTACTTTAGTTATATTTTATAAATAGTAGTATATTTAATAGTTAAATTCTATATAGATATATACGTTGTTCCAATTTCAGTATTTGCGTATAGGCCTTCTATAAGGGTATATATATTAGATCTCGCAATAGTCGCAATAGATTCGCAAGTTATCTATCTCTTTAGCTATATAGCGACGTAGAGTAGAATATATTACACTTTCTCCTCTACTTACCTAAATAGGATTAGGGATACTACCTTAATAGCTATTAAAATAAAAATTTAAATACTTATAGTTTACTATATTATAAGTCTAATATAGCCTTTTAATATAAATTAATTATAATAATAAAATAATTAATACTACTGTTGGGATAATATCACGTGTAGTCGCGTGGTCACGTGGTCACGTGGTCACATATGCCGCGGCACTAGCGTGGCGAGGAGCCTTAAGCTCCTCGCCCTCCCTTTCTTAAGATCAGAAAGAAGAACAACCATCATACTATCTACGAATCGTAGCTACGTAATATCCCCTTATATAACCAACACTGATCAGTAGTTAACTTCACTGTTATACCATAGAACAGCTAGGTATCACTAAAAAGAGACAAGCCACTGTACCAGTGCTACTCGTACTAGAGGAAGCTATCTTTTGAGGTTAGAACTGGTCCTAAACCTTAAATAGAACTCTTCCACAAATCTAAGGATCTAAAAGGCCAGAACTGGTCCTAAGCCTTTCTAAGATTACGGATTCTTACGTCCATTACGCAGAACAACACGCTTTACGAGTCTTCGCGATTCAAGGCCAGAACTGGTCCTGAGCCCCATAACCGCAAATACACGTCACGAACGCGTACCAAACGACAAACGCGTACCAAACGACAAATATACATCACGAACGCGTACTAAACAACAATCTCTACACTAATAACACTTCCCTTCTTCTAAAAGCATGGCTACGGCCATTCTAAACGACTAGAGAGACTCCTTACCACCAGGGGTAGCTATATACGCGAAACTCATCGATAAAGATTAGAACGAATTTACCCTTAATATAACAACTTATACCGCAAAATAAGTTAATGGCTTTCTCCTACATCATATTATATTCTACCGAAATAGACACTAGGCCGATTTACAGCTATAGGAGTATTTTAGGGAAGATTTTATAGGATGGACTGCTAATACCTAGGCACTTGGCAACGTTAATATTATTTAGGATTTTTAAGACTTCCTTTATAGAAACGGAGTATATATTGTTAAGAACGGTAACCCAATTACTAGCAATATTTAGGCCGTTATTGTTAGTATAGAAGAACCAGTATAGACGAAAGCTAAGATTATACATTAACTATGGAAACCAAGAACCAACCGATATTCTTTAAAAGGTAACTTTAATTCGTATTAAAACCCCCAGAACGCTAATCTCCCACTTAGTCCTCCTCCTGCCCAGCAACGTCCGCAGCAATGTCCGCAGCAGCCTCCACAGCAACTACAATCTCCGCAAAAACCTCCGCTAATTCCACCAGCTATTCCAACTGCTGCACCACAAGTTGTCCCAATCGCTGCACCACTAGAGACGCTTCAACCTCCACAGCAACCTCCGCAAGAATCTCCGCAGCAATCTTAGCAGTAAGCTCTATAAGAACCACCATAGACAACCTCAGGCTACCAAACACCTTAAGTTCCTCAGCCTCAAGTTCCTTAAGCTGCCGTATCTCAACCTATGCCTTAAGCTCCGTCCCACCAGAGATTCTCAACCTCGTTTAACTTAAGCGCCGAGACGTTTCCTCTAACCCCTACTGCGACTAGACAACTGGCACAACAAGCCAGATCTGTAAATAATATCCCAACCTACCAGCAGCAAGCTCGACAAGAACCTCCGCAGCAACCTCCGTAGCAATCTCCGCAGCAATCTCCGCAGCAATCTCCGCAGCAATCTCCGCAGCAATCTCCGCAGGAATCTCCACATGAACTTCCGCAACAACCTCCACAGCAACCTCTGCAAGAGCCTCCGCAAGAGCCTCCACAGCAACCTCTGCAAGGGCCTCCGCAGCAGCCTCCGCAGCAGCCCAAATCTGCGAATAGCATCTTTGATCAGCAGCAACAGTCATCCATTCCTCCACAAACATTTAATAAGCTTCAGAAGATTTAGCATAGAGGAAGATTCCAAGGCTCCTATAGTTCCCGAGGTAGCTATAGAGGTGGCTACCAGCGTGATCCAGACAGGAAGTTCTCATGGAGAGTACCGTAAAGAGAGAGTAATGTAGGGGGGGAGCGGTTGGAACGGCACAGTCACGCAGACAATCCACAAAAGAAGAGTTGCTAGTGTTAGGACTATATCAGGACTATATTAAGACTGGGTCATATATGATTCTCAGGCCATATCAGTTTTGGAGCATTCCTATTAGTTAACTGTTGTTCCTATTTGCTCAAGCTAGCCGTATCCAGTTACGCTCCACTAGCTCCGTAACCCTATTTCAACAACACAGTTTCCTAGTTAATCTACCCAGGATTTCCTGGTAAGAAAGCACCACGTACTAAAAGGCAAATTTTAGGACAGCGAGACCTATATTGCAATGGCAATAGTAAGTAAGGAGGATTGATATTTGTTACGCTAGTTAAGCGGTATTTGTATATAGATGGCAACCCACAAAAGAAGAATTGCCAGTGTTGGGATAATATCACGTGTAGTCGCGTGGTCACGTGGTCACGTGGTCACGTGTGCCGCGGCACTAGCGTGGCGAGGAGCCTTAAGCTCCTCGCCCTCCCTTTCTTAAGATCAGAAAGAAGAACAACCATCATACTATCTACGAATCGTAGTTACGTGATATCCCCTTGTGTAACCAACAACTACTAAATATATTAAAGCGTTATATAACTTACTATTTAGTTATAAGGGTATTAAATTAAAGTAGTTAAAAAGCTAATTTTTATAATATATAATTGTAATTAAAAGCTTATAAGTAGTTTACCTTTTATAAATATTAGTTTAATATAATAAATTAGATATAATCGGCCGTTAAAGGTTCTACTAAAGATATAGGCTTTAATATAGTGGCGGGCGATATAGGTAATAACTATATAAGTACTATTATAGAGACTCTATAAGAGAATTATAAAGGAGTAAAGGTCTATAAAAGCTTAACAGGTAGCGGCTCTTATAAGCCGTTAATATTAATATTATTAGATTCTACTATATTAACTAAATAGAAGTCTGTAGCCGTGCTAAGTAATTAGTATATCTATCAGATTTATACTACTCCCCTAGTTGCTGCCCTAGTTACTACCATAGCTACGCCCTACTGCCCTAGCTGCTGCCCTAGCTACTACCCTAATTGCTACTCCAGTTGCAGCTCCCAGTACTGCTCCAGCTGCCGTAGTTACTGCCGTAATTTACCCCAGCTACCGCAGTTACTGCTATAGTTACCGCCGTTGTTGCTGCCATAGTTTACCCTAGCTGCCGTAGTTTACCCCAGCTGCCGCAGTTTACCCTAGCTACTGTAGTTGCTTTCTACGTACGGAGCCCTTTTCCCGTTGCTGCTGTAGCTTTTGGCAGCGCTCCTGACGCTGTTATAGCCGTTGGCTTTGTTTATTTGGATCTCCTTCTTAGAGGTAGTCTTCTATAGTTAGGACGCGCCTTAGCCGTGATTTTAGTTCTGCCTCGCCTGCTACCTCTTGCCACCGTTGTAGGTGTCGCTCTTGCTAGGGTTGTAAGTTCTTCTTCTCTTCCTATAAAGGTTGTTGTAGGCGTTGTAAACGTTGGGATTTTTGTTCCTATATATAATTTAGTAAAGATAGCAAAGGTACTATAGTAGTAGCTTACGCGGCATATATAACACGTATAAAATGTACTAAACTGGGATAAAAGCCGCGACTGGTTACAGCCAGAACAGTAGCGGCTATCTAGTTTTAGCAGAAGCTTTGGTAAAGGCCGTTTTTAGGGCTGCTTAGGAGAATTCTTTTAATTTCGGTCCTTTTGGGCTTTAATTCTGGCCCTACGGGCGTCCCTTTAAGATTTGCAAACTATATAGGTTGCCCTACGGAAGCCGCGTTGATCAAAGGGAAAGTCGGTTATTGTATATGCGCATCCGCAAGAACTGCAGAAAAGGCGATTTGGCGGAAGGGCTATAATAAAGGATTATATGGAAGGTAAATAGAAGTTTTAGAAAGGCTTAGGTGCGTATAGTAATGGGGTAAATAGAAGTTCTGGTAAGGCTCGGGGGTAGAGGTCAGTTTTGGTAAGGCGATGACACGTAACAGTTCGTAGAGCTTTGTACAGAGCTTCGTGCAGAGCTTCATGTAGAGCTTCGCGCAGAGCTTGGCGTAGAGCTCGCAGAGCTTTAAGTAGAGCTCGCAGAGCTTTAAGTAGAGCTCGCAGAGCTTTAAGTAGAGCTTTGTGTAGAGCTTTGGAGAGCTTCGTGCAGAGCTTTCGCAGAGCTCCGTATACCTCCGCAGTACTATTAGGCTTTATTCCGCGAGCTCTTATAAGCTCTACGTTACTTATCCTTAGGATATTTAAATAAAAGTAGTGCCATTTTAAAGCGCTTCGTAAGCTCTATAAATCTATACTAATAGAAATTTTATTTATATAATATCGAAGGGTGCATTGTAAGTGTAAGTACATGGAGGGATTTTGGTGTTCCTTACGTAACAGTTTAATAAAAACTGATTTTTTTCAGCCAATTAAAAACCGCCAAGCCTCTTCGAACAGTACTATATAGACGAGAAATAAGCAATTTTCCAAGGAAAATTCTGAAATTGCCGACCTACGGCCGGCAATTTGCAGTTCCTTGGAAAATTACATATTTCTCGCGCCTGCGGCGGGCTTTTGTCCTTTGGGACGAAGTCCTTTTGGGGATAAAGTCCTTTTAAGAACTACTACTGCCCTACTACTGCCCTGCTACCGCCCTGCTGCCCTGCTACCCTACTGCCCTACTGCCCTACTGCCCTGCTGCCATTACTGCCACTACTGCTATGCCGTCCCCCCATATCTTAGCCCGTAACGACCAGTAATATACTAAGACTATAGCAACACCTCCGGATATATAACATTAGTTATTATAGCATCCCCATCCTGCGGCAGTAATAGCGAAAGCCCAGCTATATCTGTTACTCTTAATAGCGCAATATACAGCTGCCTATGGGTAAAGACCGGTATATGTAAGTTAACACCGATAAAGTTAAAAGACTGCCCCTGCGACATATTTACGGTTATAGCAAAGCATAGCCAGATTAGAAACTGCCTTCTACTAATAATAAATGGCAGTTCTCCTTCTATAGAGGTAAGCTTAATATAAGGGATTAGCCGTAGCTGGTTATAAAAGCTGCCGCTAAGTATCTAAGTTTCAATACAGCGGCAGCCTATACGCGTAATAACTATATGGGTGCCGTTATAGAGCCCTTTGTTAGGATAGAAGTTCCGTAAAAGGATTATAGGCGCGCCTATCTTTAGGGAAAGCTTTAATGGAGGTAGGCTATTAGGGTTAAATATCTGCAGAAGCTCTGCCGGCGGCAGTTCTATATAATTATCTTCTCTATTTTGCTCTATAGAGTCTATAGAATGGAAGGTGCTTGGGGAACCATAAAGCTACAGAAGGATAGCGTCGTTAATCTTAGCTACAGTATTATTACAAATGGATAGGATAGCGCGATCGCGGAAGGTATTAGGGTTAGTATATGCCCGAGTAAGCAGTTCCGGAGGGTATATATAGCCGTAAAAGGGTTCCTAGGACCGTAATAGGGCTATACTAGGCGGGATACTAACACTGCCAGCCAGGGCTGGATTATAGGATAAGCTTTATACCTAAGCTGCGAACCGCTGATTTATCTCGCCCTAGCGGATATGCATATTTAACTATAAGGATAGTATATGGAAGGCAGGCCAGAGGAATAACCGCTACAGACAGGTACCTACAATGGCTGCGCGGTTCCCCCATGGGACGATAGGCAGTATCTAAGTAAAGTCACCACCTAAGATAGTAGGGAGTCCACCAAAGGTAGAGTTATTAGAATGGACGTCCGTAAGCATATAGTGTACAGCTTTATAGTAGTAGCGGTGCTGTATTAGCACCTTATCCTAAATAAGCAAAGAAGTACAGCATAGAAGCTTGGCCAGATTTAAGCTTTTAGAGATATTATAAATAGACTCTTTATATAGATTAAGAGGTATCCAAAAACAGAAGTAGGCAGTATGGCCGCCGGGCAGTAAAAGGGCCGCAATGCTAGAAGAAGCTACACAAAGAACAATTTTACCGCGCGAGCGGTTGTAGTAGCAGAGGTAGTAATAGAGAAATATTTTACTGGTGCTTGTAGGGCCCTAGAGGAAGAAGTGGGCTATCTACGGATCTGTATCTATAGCGGCAATAATAGTATCAAAGCATGCTACCTAATTAGTATTTAGCTGCTAGCGAAGCTTAGTAAACTAGCAACCTTCCTCTATAGGGTTATATTGCTATAGCTCCGCTATAAAAAGCGGGTTATTTCCCTCAGCAATAACAGCCTACTGGTACTAAAACTAGGGTAGGCTATAGTCTGTAAGTATCTTCTGGTAATTTACAAGCATCCAATAAATAAGGTATAGGCTGTAATTAAGATGGACGTCATTATCCTTGCCAACTGCAAGAGGAGTATTAGGTTGGCGGGCCAGAAAGCGAGGTAGATTATTATAGATAGACTATTTAAAGCAGTTCTATAAAGCAACTATCTCCGCAATAGGGCCGTAAACTAAAGTAGTTACAAATAAGAAGCGTAGCTAGGCGCTAGTGGCAAAAACAACAGCCTCTATAAAGTAATTAATCCACTTATAATTATCCTCTAGTAGCCCTAGAGCCACGCAGGCGGCCTAAAAGGTTAAATAAACTGTACTAGCAATAGTACGGAGGTCCTTAAAGGAGGTAGGGCCGGGAACAGATATTAGTAGTAGCTATAAGTAGAACCTCTTGCCCGTAATGGGACTATAGTAATATATACAGCCTATTATAAGGCCTTACTGGCGTAAACGCCACTCCTATTGCTTTAAATAAAAGATGTACCACTTAGGGAAGTCTTAATATAGGCGGTTACGGCCATCCTTATACTCTATGTTATACTTAAAGAAGGCCATTAGTGTAGAGTAGGAGAGCTTAAGGCGCTACTAGATTTCCTCTACGGACTAGTCTAGCTAAAAGTATACGGGCTGCTCGCCTAGAAGGTGCACCGTAAGCTAGATTATAGGGGGGAACTCCTTATAAATAGGAAACTTAAATAGCCGCTAGATAGCCTTGGAGGGGCTAATATAATAGCCCTGTAAATACTGGCTTACCTCATTACCGTCCATAAGTTATAAAGTGGTGCAGTCGTTCCCCTTATATATATACTTATAGATATACTTAACAGACTTTACAGAGGCATAGACCTTAATATTTATATAGGCACAATACTTTACAGTTAAATATGGGCTGTACAAAATAATCTAGCAGTTGTTTATTTTAAATGTAGCTCCCCCTAGTAAGCGGACAGACCATAACTACAAATTATTGCAATAGTAGTATTCTAGATAGCCGTCCTTATATACAACAGTAGCAGGGTTAAAAGGCTTAGGGTACCGCTTTAAGCAGGTTAATAGAAGGCCCAGCCTTAGCAAAACTATATAGGGAGCTCGCGGATTCTAGGAGCCGCAAGGGCCATAAACCATTATCGACTTTATAATCTTAGTAAGACAACCAGTAGGATCGTCCTCCAGCTACGGAAGCTCCGTGGATATAAAACGGTTAATAACAGCTAGGTCTAGTAGCCTATCACAATTATATGGATACAGAAAGAGTAGTAGATATAGATAGGGCAGGCCCCATTTCTAGTACTTAATGGTCTAGACAGAGCCGCGGTACTGGCCAAAGATCTACTTCTGTTTTAGGTCGTAAAAGAGGTGGGTAAGTTTTATATAGAAGATACGCATAACTAGATTAGGTCTGTCTGTAGCGGTCTGCCTAAGCAGTAGCTTGCAGGTAATCTCGTCCTACCTAGGGTTAGCAGTAAATGTAAGAAATATGCTTAAACGGCTATATTTACAGATAATAGCTATTAAATCCTAATAGCACTGCCTAATAAAGCAATCTCCGCTAAGGAAACTTAATAGAAGGACTACGCGGCAGCCTAATAACTTAGGGTCCAGATTATTGCAGGTAAGAGTATCCGTAACGCCATTATATAGCTTCGTGTGGAGGGTTGTTTAATTAGAGCGGATCTAGCTAAGCTTATTCTAATTATATAGCGCCTATACATCCACAACATACTGCTAAAATAGCCGGTAATAGGTAAAAGGGACTAACTTAGAGTTGTTATAGACGTGTAGGTAGAACTAAAAGTACGCCTACTACGTTAAACGGTCTCGCTAGCGGGCTTAATTGGAGTTATATAGCTAGAGACCCTAGTGCCAGCCAGTATTACCATGGGGGAAGAGTAGTATATAGTAGAGCGGCATATATGCGGCATGTGTTGAGTTAATACAGCAGTATTACAGCTGCTTATTAGGCGCATAACGCTCTACAAACATAATATCACGGAAGCTGGCATTACCGTACTTGTCTGGTATAATAATGGTGACCTTATTACTTATTAGGAGGTTCTTGCGGCGCCAATCAGCACCAGCCTCTAAAATAAGCCGTATCTACGGGTTTAAGATAACCTGTAATAGGGCCGTTATAGGCTAAGCCTAAAGCCGTTCCCTTATAGTTTAATAGAGGGTAATAAAAGGGTTCTATATCTTGGATAGCATAGTAGTAAGGCACTGTAGAGTAGTTGCATCTAGCTGGGTATTAGGATGGGCCTATAGCCGGACATCTATGGCATAACTGGGGTTATAAAAGTATAGCTAGGTATACCGCGGAGTAACATTAGTAGGAGGCTCTAGCGGGCCCTATAGATAGTAAAGCTCACCATATATCTGGAAGCAATTTGGGCCGCCCTAGGCTACGCCATGGTTAGTAATAGTATAGTTTATGGACGTAAAAGCCAATACTGCATTATATAAGCGAAGCCGCTCCCTAAACTACCTAGTAGAAGTACTATAGGACTCTAAAAGATCGCGTAAATATTCTGGCGGTAGCTAGAATAGAGGGAAGTTTATATCGCTATGCTTACAGCAGGCTTTAAACCATAGATTATTAGCAGGTAATATACTAACACGTTTATTAATCTAATGTAGGGCCGCGTAGAAGTTGTAGGTAATGTCTATAGAACCAAGATCTAGCTGCTCCGTAATATAGCAGATGGTAGTAATTAGACCATAATCTAGCTGCTTCGCAATAGGGCGGATTATAGTAATTGGCCTAATATCTAATTAGCCCGTAATAGGGCGGGCTATAGCAGGTCGCGGCTGGATTAATACAGGCGGTCGCGGCTGGATTGGTATAGGCGGTCGCTAGATTGATACGGGCGGTATAAGGGGAGAAGCAGCGGCGGAGGCAGTGGCGGAGGCAGCGGCGGAAGCAGTAGCGGCTGTAGTTTGGTTTATAGGCTGCGGAAGGTCCGTTACAGGTTGTCAAGACCGTCTATTTCTTTTCTCCTATATATACAAAGTTAGAAAGGTAGTAAGTTAAAGAGTAAATAAAGGATTAACCCTATAAGATTTATAGGTCTTATATAGAGCTCCACAACGGTTTATTATAAAGTTAGTAGAAGAGTAATACTGCCTACAGACTGTACAAAATATATAATTGGAAGGCATTTATGCGGTAGATAAAGAGTAGTATTTAAGCAGTAAGGGGTAGGAAAAGAAGTTGTAAGGTTGCAAATTTAATAGGGTAGTATATAAGGTAGCACGTTCCTTATCAGGTAACCAGTACAAATTTCCAACCAATTGGAAACTTAGGTTTAACCCAAACTTAGTATAACGAAGAAGAAGATGAGAAATAAGCAAATTTTCCAAGGAAAATTTCTGAAATTGCCGACCTATGGCCGGCAATTTGCAGTTCCTTGGAAAAGTTTACTTATTTCTTGCGCCTGCGGCGGGCTTTTGTCCTTTGGGACAAAGTCCTTTTAGGAACTATTACTGCCCTACTACTACTCTGCTGCTACTACTACTGCCTTACTACTACCATACTACTGCCGCACTACTGCTGTAATACTACCGCAATACTACTATAGTACTATACAGCACCTTATTAATAACATAAGGCTACCTTTACATAATAATCGCGTAATATAGATTTACACAATGGATTACATAATGTATATTAACAATAGCTATTTATGTTGTCGTCATCGTCTTCTTCCTCTAGCAACAGCACTATCACCATTATTATTACCACTGCCGCTGCTGCTATTGCTGCGTCTTCTACTCCTGCTCTTGCTCCTGCCGCTACTGCCACTGCTGCCGCTACCACTACCATTACCACCACTACCGCCGCTGCTGCCGCTATGTCTGCGCCCAGCCGCCGCCTCTCCGTGCCGCCGTCCACGCCGCCACTATCTTAGGCTAGGGTGCCTACGCGCGGGACTTTAGTCCCAGCAGATAAGCGTGCTGGTAAGTATTAGTACTATAAAATTTAAGAATTTAAAAAGATACTGACATGTAAATAGGTGCTGCAGCTACAGCTGCCGCCTAGCCCCTCCCTACTGCCGCTGCCGCTGCCGCCGCCGCTCCCATCGCTCCCCCCGCGGCCGGCTTTACAGCTATTAATTAGCCCACCACCCTCCCGCCGCCTGCCGCCCTCCTACTGCCTGCTACCCTCCTACCCTAAAATCCCTCGCCTGCCGCGCTCGCCACTGCCGCCAAAGCCGCCACCACTAACACGGCTACAATGCGGGCGCTATGTCCCCTGCTGTGCGTCTGGGGCGTGTCTCTACAGTAGGCTCCTGGCCTGGGTGGAGCTCCTAGGGTCTACTAGGGGGTCCGCCTTAAGGCCAGGGCCCCAAATGCAGAGGCAGCCCTGACGTAAAGCCGGGGTACGGTAGCCCTGTAGGCTTATGCGTCGTATATACAGGGCAGTGGCCCATTTATGGAGTGTGTGTTAGTTGCGGGCTAGCTACGCGGCAGCTATGCCAACTGCCATTATAGCAGCAAAGGGGCGCGCTGCTCCTTCTAGGCCTATAAGTTAGCAATATAAATGGTAAAAAGTATAACTAATAGAGATAATAGCGTCTGCCCCCGCCGCAGCCACCGCCGCCACCCTGCTGGTCCGCCGCGGCTGCACCTCCTCCCGCGCCTTAGTCCCTCCCGCTGCCGCTGCCACCGCCGCCAATGATGATGACAATAACAACAATAATGATAACAACGACGATAACGATGATGAAGAGGAGGCCCCGCCTGCCCGCGCCTATTCCCGCCCCGTGCGGCGCTGGTGGGTTATAGGGCTGCTCTGCCATTTGGCGGATATAGTTAAGCAGTGGGAGGGGGATAAGGATAAGAAGTAGGGGAGGGGGGGTAGAGGAGGGGGGTAGAGGAGGGGGAGGGGGGAGAAGGGAGGAAAAAGGGAGTGTTTACTAGACCCTATAGGGCACTTACAGAGGTTTTACTGGCCCTATAGGGCAGTTATAGAAGTAGTTGTATAATAAAATAATATACCTTATTACAAAAGTAATACTTTTAGATATAATATTAGCCCAAAACCAAGTACTGTCCTATTACTGCCCTACTACCCTACTACCCTGCTGCCATTACTGCTACTACTGCTATGCCGTCCCCCTATATCTTAGCCTATAACAGCCAGTAATATACTAAAACTATAGCAATACCTCCAGATATATAATATTAGTTATTATAGCATCCCTATTCTGTGGTAGTAATAGTAAAAGCCTAGCTATATCCATTACTCTTAACAGCGCAATATATAGCTGCCTATAGGTAAAGACCGGTATATAATAATTATTCATTGCTTAACGTCCGATTCGGATCCCTATTGGGCCCACGCGGACTACTCCTTATTTACATATAGGGAGAAAACTCTATTTGAGAAAATGAGAAAACCCCATAATCCATCTCCCCGCCCTTTGGGACTCGTATACGGGGCGCCTGCGAGTTACCTATAGTGCTCTACTACCTTACTTTATGACCTCCTTGGGAACCACTGCTGCCGTAACAAGCCTACGGACGCGCTAGTATCGCAAACTTAACTCTACTACTGTAGAGTCATCAAGGGGCGCCTAGTACTCGCCCCTTTGCCTTCTATTACCATTTCCTTTACAACCCAGAACTGGTCTAGTACATTTTAGCTAATAAGCCACTGGGTAACCGCCTTAAGACCTTTTTATATTAAGAGTAGTATATTATAGTTCTCTGTACTAGCTACTAAGAGCATTGCTTCTCAGTTAATGTATAGGGGGCATAACAGTATTACATATTTTAGTGTCTGTCTTAGCCAGCTATATTTATATCTTGGGCTACCTACTAGGACACCCACCTAGTAGAGCTAATCTTTTAGTCCTATTATTCCTGTTCTTAAAAGTGTTGCTATTATATTTTCCGCCTTTATTAGGCCTTTTTGGAGCCCTTAGGTGTTTACCCCCCATAGTATTAACTATGCTATGGCTTAGGTTCCTCTTGCCTAAGATAGCCTCTATACCTTTAACTCCTATATACCTTTCCAGTGTTGGTCTAACTAGTATTATATTACAGTAGATGGTTTTCCGGTGCTCTTTTATACTCTACTTTAGCTCCTTTCTCTCTCTTACTGTTGTCTTTACTAATCTCTTACACGTCTCCCTTCCTCCTCTATATGGGCCTAGGCCCTAATACAGCACTATTCTTCTTCTGCTTTCTTTACCTGTTTCTCTAACATATCTTCCCTACTTTAGGGTTATTGGTTTGTTCTCCTATAGGGCACCCTAGGGTTACTCCATAGTTTATTTAGGCGTGTCTTAATATACTTTATAACATTAAAGTTGCGCTCCCTTTGCACCCTTTGCATTACAGCGGCTTTAATATATAATTATAGGGGGGGGATATCAGCTTCCTTCTTAAGCAGTGCTATAGCCGTTCGCTTATACCCGCCTGTTATACTCTGGAGACAAGCTATTTGGACCTTTTAGAGTGGTTTAAGGAGTGATTTAGAGAGGCCTTTCTTAGATTCTCCTATGGCCCAAATACTGGATTTATACATCATAGTTGGCCGGACAACTGCTATATATAGTAGGCGTGACCTCTAGAAGCATGGACCCCATATAGAATTAACAATCTTGGACATTATAATGTACTATACTTAGCCCTTACGGGCCGCTTATAACGTATATACGCTCTATTGGAGCTTGCTGTCTACCTATACTCCTAATACCCTTAGGCCTTAAACTGGTTAACCCCCGAAGCCTTAAATATAAATTACATGCTAGAGATCTGTAGATTGGTTGCGTTTTCTTATAAAGTGGATTAGCTGGTATTTCTCTAGTAAGAATTGGACTCTGTGTTGTTTTGCCTATTCTATATAGGTGTTATAGGCTTTCTTTAGTATTCTGCAATTCTCTGCGGCTATTGGGCCGTATGTAATTAGGTTTATATTGTTAATAAAGCCTATTCCCTAGGTTGCCCCTTCCTTAAAGGAGTTAAGTAGGTTGCTTACAAAGAAAAGGAAGAGTATGGGCAAGAGGGGTGATTCTTGTGGTATTCCTATTACAACTGTAATGGGGGGGCTCTAGTATCCGCTAAAGACTAGTAATGTTTCTTTCTGGCCTGTAAACCCTTAAACAAATTGTATAATCCATTCTGGAAAGCCCTTTGCCCTAAGGATGTATAGGAGGCGCTCGTGGGGTACGTTATTATAGGCACCACTGATATCTAAGCTAAGCATTAATACTACGAAGTCCCTTCGCATCGCCCATGCAGACTTGATGGTGGTAGCGAGTAGCGTAAGTGCTGATAGTGTTGAGCGGTTCTTTCTTGCCCCCATTTGACTTTGTAGTAATAGGGCGTGTTCCTCGGCCGTATCTGCCATGCGGTCCGCTATTACCCTTTCTAAGATTTTGCTAAGGGTGTTTTCTAAGGCAATAGGGCGGTAGCTTCCTGGGATTGAGTAATCTGCTTTGCCTTCTTTTCGTAGGACAACCGTCGAAAGACCGGTATATATAAGTTAACGCTAATAAAGTTAAAAGACTGCCTCTATAACTTATTTACGGTTATAGTAAAGCATAGCTAGATTAAAAACTGCCTTTTACTAATAATAAATGGCAGTTCTCCTTCTATAGAGGTAAACTTAATATAAGGGATTAGCTGTAGCTAGTTATAAAAGCTGCCGCCAAGTATCTAAGTTTTAATATAGCGGCAGCCCACGCGCGTAATAACTATATAGGTGCCGTTACAGAGCCCTTTATTAGGGTAGAGGTTCCGTAAAAGGATTATAGGCGTGCCTACCTTTAGGGAAAGCTTTAATGGAAGTAGGCTATTAAGGTTAAATATCTATAGGAGCTCCGCCAGCGGCAATTCTATATAATTGTCTTTTCTATTTTGCTCTATAGAGTCTATAGAATAGAAGGTGCTTAGGGAGCCGTAGAGCCATAGAAGGATAGTATTGTTAATCTTAGCTATAGTATTATTATAAATAGTTAGGATAGCGCGATTGCGGAAGGTATTAGGGTTAGTATATACCTAAGTAAGTAGTTATGGAGGGTATATATGCCTATAAAAGGGTTTCTGTGACTGTAATAGGGCTATACTAGGCGGGATACTAATACTATTAGCTAGGGCTAGATTATAGGATAAGCTTTATACCTAAGCTATAAACCACTAATTTATTTTGCCCTGGTGGACGCGTATATTTAACCATAGGGATAGTATATAGAGGGTAGGCCAGAGAAACAACCGCTATAGGTAGGCATCTATAATAGCCGCGCGGTTTCCCTATAGAATAATAAGCAGTATCTAAGCAAAGTTGCCAACTAAGATAGTAGGGAGTCTGCTAAAGGTAAAGTTATTAGAATGGACGTCCATAAGCATATAGTGCACGGCTTTATAGTAGTAGTGGTGCTATATTAGCACCTTATCCTAGATAAGCAGAGAAGTACGGCGTAGAAGCTTAGCTAGATTTAAGCTTTTAGAGATATTATAAGTAGACTCTTTATATAGATTAAGAGGTATTTAAAAATAGGAGTAGGTAGTATAGCTACTAGGTAGTAAAAGGGCCGTAATGCTAAAAGAAGCTATGTAAAGAATAATCTTACCATGTAAGCAGTAGTAGTGGCAGAGATAGTAATAGAGAAACGTTTTACTAGTGCCTATAGGGCCCTAAAGGAAGAAATGGGCCGTCTATGGATTTATATCTATAGCGGCAATAATAGTATTAAAGCACGCTGCCTAATTAGCATTTAGCTGCTAGCGTAGCTTAGTAAACTAATAACCTTCCTCTATAGGGTTATATTGCCGTAGCTCCACTATAAGAAGTAGGTTATTTCCCTTAGCAATAACGGCCCACTAGTGCTAAAACTGGGGTAGGCTATAGTCTATAAGTGTCTTTTGGTGATTTGCAAGCATTTAATAGATAAGGTATAGGCCGTAATTAAAATGGATATTGTTATCCTCTCCAACTATAGAAGGAGTATTAGGTTAGCGGGCTAGAAAGCAAGGTAGATTATTATAGATAGACTATTTAAAGCGGTCCTATAAAGCAACTAGCTCTATAATAGGGCTATAAACTAAAGCGGTTATAAATAAAGAGCATAGCTAGGCGCCAATGGCAAAAACGGCGGCCTCTATAAAGTAATTAATCCACTTATAATTATCTTCTAGTAGCCCTAAAGCCACGTAGGCGGCCTAGAAGGTTAGATAGACTATACTAGTAACAGTACAGAGGTCCTTAAAGGAGGTAGGCCTGGAAACGGATATTAGTAGTAGCCGTAAGTAGAACCTCTTACCTATAGTAGGGCTATAGTAATATATATGGCCTATTACAGTGCCTTACTAGTGAGGACGCCACTCCTACAGCTTTAGATAAAAGATATAGCGCTTGGGGAAGTCTTAATATAGGCAGTTACGGCCATCCTTATGCTCCGTGTTATACTTAAAGAAGGCCATTAACGTAGAGTAGGAGAGCTTAAGGCGCTGCTAGATTTCCTCTATGGACTGGTCCAGCTAAAAGTATATAGGCTGCTTGCCTGGAAGGTACACTATAAGCTAGATTATAGGGGGGAACTTCTTATAAATGGGAAACTTAAATAGCCGCTAGATAGCCTTAAAGGGGCTAATATAATAGCCCTATAAATACTGGCTTACCTTATCGCCGTCTATAAGTTGTAAAGTGGTGCGGTCGTTCCCCTTATATATATACTTATAGATATACTTAATGGACTTTATAGAGGCGTAGATCTTAACATTTATATAAGCATAGTACTTTGCGGTTAGATATAGACTATACAGAATAATCTAGCGGTTATCTATTTTAAATATAGCTCTAAGAGGCCCTGGTAAGCGGACAGACTACGTCTATTAATTATTATAATGGTGGTATTCTGGATAGCCGTCCTTATATATAACAGTAGTAGGGTTAAAAGGCTTAGGGTACTGCTTTAAGTAGGTTAGTGGAAGGCCTAGCCCTAGTAAAACTATATAGGGAGCTTACGGATTCTAGGAGCCGTAAGGGCCATAAACTATTATTGACTTTACAATCTTAGTAAGTTGACTGGTAGGATTGTCCTCCGGCTGCAAAAGCTCCATAGATATAAAATAGTTGATAACGGCTAGGTCTAGCAGCCTGTTGCGGTTATGCGGATATAGGAAGAGTAGTAGGTGTATATAGGGTAGGCCCTATTTCTGGTACTTAATGGTCTAGATGTAGCTGTAGTACTAGCCAAAGATCTACTTCTATTTTAGGTTGTGTAGGAGGTAAGTAACTTTTATATAGAAGATACGCGCAACCAGATTAGGCCTGTTTATAGTAGTCTGCCTAGGTAGTAGCTTATAGGTAATCTCATCCCACCTAGGGTTAGCAGTAAACATAAAAATATACTTAGACGGCTATATTTATAGACAATAGCTATTAAATCCTAATAGTACTACCTAATAAAGCGAGCTCCACTAAGGAAATTTAATAGAAGGACTATACGGCGGCCTAATAAGGTAGGGTCCAGATTATTGCGGGTAAGAGCATCCGTAATACTATTATACAGCTCCGCGCGGAGGGTTGTTTAGTTAAAGCGGATCTAGCTAAGCTTATTCTAATTATATAGCGCCTATGCATCCACAATATACTGCTAAAATAGCTAGTAGTAGGTAAAAGGGACTAACTTAGAGTTAGTATGGACGTGTAGGTAGAACTGAAAGTACGCCCACTATATTAAATGGTCTTGCTGGCGGGCTTAATTAGAGTTGCGTAGCTAAAGACTCTAGTGCCAGCCAGTATTACCATAAGGGAAGAGTAGTATGTAGTGGAGCGGTATATATGTGGCGTGCGCTGAGCTAATACGGCAGTTTTGTAGGGGTTTATTAGGCATACTATACTCCATAAGCATAATATTACGGAAGCTAGCATCACCGTACTTGTCTGGTATAATAACGGCCACCTTATTACTTGTTAGGAGGTTCTTACAGCGGCAATTAGCGCCAGCCTCTAAGATAAGCTATATTTATAGGTTTAAGATAATCTGGGATAGGGTTGTTATAGGCTAAACCTAAAGCCGTTCCTTTGTGGTTTAATAAAGAGTAATAAAAGGGTTCTATACCTTAGATAGTATAGTAGTAAGGCACTATAGAATGGTTGCATCTAGCTAGGTATTAGGACGGGCCTATAGCTAGACATCTATAGTATAACTAGGGTTGTAAAAGTATAACTAGGTATACCACAGAGCAATATTAGCAGGAGGCTCTAGCGGGCCCTATAGATGGTAAAGCTTACTATATATCTAGAAGCAATTTAGGCCGCCTTGGGCTACACCATAGTTAGTAACAGTATAGTTTACAGATATAAAAGCTAATGCTGCATTATATGCGCGGAGCCACTCCCTAAACTGCCTAGTAGAAGTACTACAGGACTTTAAAAGATCGCGTAGATATTTTAGCGGTGGCTAAAATAGAGGGAGGTTTACATTACTGTGCTTATAGCAGGCTTTAAACCGTAAATTGCTAGTAGTTAATATACTAACACGTTTATTAATCCAATATAGAGTCGCGTAGAAGTTATAGATAACGTCCATAGAACTAAGATCTAGCTGCTCTATAATATGGCGGACGGTAGTAATAGGACCACAATCTAGCTGCTCCACAATAGGGCGGACTATAGTAGGTTGCGGCTAGATTAATACGGGCGGTATAAAGAGGCGGGAAGTAGAGGGAGAAACAGCGGCGACAGTAGCGGTAGTTATAGTTTGGTTTACCTGCTGTGGAAGGTCCGCTAATTATTAGGACCGTCCCTTTCTTTTATCCTATATAGAGTTAGAAAGGTAGTAGGCAAAAAAAGTAAAAAAAAATAATACCCTGTAAGATTTACAGGTCTTATACGGAGCTCTTTAGCGGGTTAGTATAAAGTTAGTAGAAAAGTAATACTACTTATAGGTGTTGCAAAATATATAATCGGAAGGCATTTAGGTAGTAGGTAGGGAGTAGTAGGTAAGTGGTAATATATCAAAGATATTTAAGCAGTAAGGGGTAGGAAGAGGGTGTAAGGTCGCAAATTTAATGGGGTAGCACATAAGGTAGCACGTCCCTTATTAGGTAACCCAAACCAATTTTTAACTAATAGGATACTTAGGTTTAACCCAAACTTAGTACATAGAAGATATATAGATATTTAAGTGGCAGTATATTTATTTAGGAAATAAGCTAGCCTAGATAGGAAGGTGGTAGTTCGTATCGGTTATAACTAGGGACACCTTTATAACCTTATTACTTACGTTATGCTTTTAACAAAGCTCGCTAGAGGTTCTTAGGCGTAATTTTGCAAGAAGGAAGCGGCGTAGCTATTATTCCGACACTAGCCAAAAAAAATCACGTCTGAGCTCGCTGAGGTAACCTCGACCACCCTAAAAAACCACCAAAAATCGGGAAAATCGCATCTTGATATCTTAACAACGGCTTAATAAATTCTAAAATTTCATAATTAGCTTTTTATGCCTATTTCGAGACTTTAATCTAACTTTAAAAGTAATTTAGTGAGTAGTTCTAGAGAAATAGCAATTCCGCTTAAAATTGGAGGCTAAAACTTAATATCTTAATAACGGCTAGGCTTATTATTCTAGAACTTTAGCAGGGGTCTTAAAATAGGTATAAACGGCTAAATATAAAATTTTAGAATTTATTATTAAGCCGTTATTAAGATATCAAGATGTGATTTTTATTTTTTATTTTTAGTAGTTTTTAAAGTAGTTTAAAGACTAGTATTGACCGGGGAGTGGTAAAATACGTTACTGGTATTATATAGTTAGTAAGGTCTTTTAATAGAGTTAATTTTTAGCAAACTACAGAAGCTCTAATAAAAATATTTAACGGAACTTTAAGTGTGCATAATACTTTATTTACTATATCGATTACTCTTATATTTACTATAGTTTATTATTACCGCTATACCTTCTAATAAGGAAGGCCGAATAGTTAATTTAGTGGAGTAAATGCGATGTAAAGCTGGTGCTGTTTATACCCTACCTAATTAAGCAAACAGATCCCTTAATATCGCTTAATAAGGTTATAATAAAGTTAAGTAGAGTGTTGCCTGGAAGCTTCTAGATAAGCTTTTAAATGGCTATCTAAATAGTTATCTAAATGGCTGTACCGTACTAGATAGGGTCCTAATAAACTAGAGCTAAGAAGTAATAAGGATAACTATAGGCGAAGGAAGACTTATATAAAATTAGTTATAAAAAAAGGCGCTTTTTAAACTGGTAGCTAATATTACTATATAGACTTAAATCGTTATAAAAAGGACGGGTTTTGGAGGATTTTAGTATATAAGTAATAATTAGCCAGAGACCCTAATTATAATTAGAATATAGTAAAGAGTTTCTTTTATAAAGATATAACGGAGCGAAGAATAGAAGTAGTAGAAGATAATGCCTCTAGTAAAGAAATCTAGCAAAGCGATTACTACTCTTATTTTAATATCCTTATTAAGCGCGATAATATTATATCTAAACCTTCTAAAAGGCGCATCTAAATACTTAGGTAGCTAGCTGCGAAAGAACAAACAAGGGTTAATCTCTATTAGCATTTAGGGGAGAAGCGTTAAATAGGTAAGGTTTTTAACAGTAATAAAGATAAAGATACTACTAATTACTATATAGATACTAAGGGGGGTAAGGGAGGTACTAAGGAAGGCTTTACTTCTTCTGCTTAAAGCTAGAAGTACTAGTAAACTAGTTAAATAGTAGCTTCATAGTATATAAGATCTAGCTACTACTAGTAAGCGCTTAGCTAAAACTCTTATAGCCGCCTTTAGGAAGTCTTATATAGTAGCTACTTAACTACCTATAAAATCTATTACCCGCAACAAACTTAATAAAAAGCTTTACTAGCTAGATAATATAAATTAATAGCGTTTAAAAGCTATAGAATAAAGGTAGAAGGAGTAGTAGAATAAGCTTATATATATACTTAGTTTTATTATAGCGCTAGTAGAAAACGGTAAATTATAGTAGGCGTTATAGTAGACGCAAAGTTACGTAAGCTTACGTAACGTAAGGATTATATAAAACTTTAAGCGACGCTGCCCTTCTTCTTTCCTTTCTAGCTTTAGATCCTTATTTATAGATAATCCAATTATATAGGCTTACGTGTCTTACTGTTACGGCGTTAGTGGAAAACGGTAGATCTTGGCAGACGTGGATTATAGTAGACGTAAGTCACGTGACTTGAGGACCGCATAAAATATTGAGTAGCGCTGCTATTCTTCTCCTTCCTTTCTCTAGCTTTGGATCCTTGTTTATAGACTACCAATTATATAGGCTTGCGCGTCCCTCTTACCATGCTCGTGCCTTAATTGACTAAGTCGCTAACATTATCCAAAGCTTAACTACTCTTTCTTCCTGAGAAGGAACTCAAATATATCTATAAAGGACACAGAATAGGACCCTAAGGATATTACCAGGACCATAAGGATAGGACAGACCCCTAAGAACCAAAAGAATATAAATAGAACGCGAAACCTAAGAATAGGACACGCATAGACTAGAACCCCTAGAAAATAAACAAATACCAGAAATTACCTAATACCCCTACTACTATGCCAAGAAATACAACAGCCGGCAAAGCCGCTATAGGACCTGCAAATACCTCTAATAGTGAAATAGTTGCCGTCTCAACCCCCCAGGAAGAGCTTGCAGCAGCTAATACCAAAATTAAACGGCTTTAAGAGCTACTTAAAACCAGAAACACCCCTATACCTAGTAAGGAGTCATCAGACACCTAGAGACTTACTACAGTCCTTAAAACCCTAGCCTAATATACAGCATTAGCATTATTATAGTCCGCGAAGGTTATAGACCCCCTATTGCTTACAAACGGAACTAACCCTATATTTAATAATTAGAAGCTTTAACTGCAAGACAAGCTTAAAGTTAATATAGACTACTTCCCTACTACCTAAGCTAAAATGGCCTACGTCTTCGGCCGTACTGGCGGGGACACACAGGCGCATTTACGTCTGTAATACGCCTAGGACTTAGCAGACCCCTTTCTCTCTAAAGAAGAGATAGTTAACTACCTGTTTTCCATTTATAAGGACCCCTTTAAGATATAGAACGCCCGCCTTAATTATAAAGCTCTTAATATAAAGATAACAGAGACCTTTTTAGCCTTCCAGACCCACTTTCTGCACCTAGCCGGCCAAGCCCAAATTCCCTATAAAGACCTAATGCCAGACCTCTTTAACAAGCTTACCCTAGACCTATAGCGCGCCATACTGCCAGTTTTTACTACTATATAGACGCTAAAGGTACTTACAGACTACTGCCTAGCTATTAACTAAGGCCTCTATTAAATTAAGGCACAATCTAAGCAGTATAAAGCTAAAAACTCTTTAAACTAGACTATAAGCACTTTATAAACAGCCTGTAACACCCTAGCACAATCTATAACTCCTACAGCACTAGCCGTACAGCCTACTATTAATTTAGCAGCTAGCCATATAGCTAGTCCTACTATAGGTCTAGCGCACACTTAGCCTATATACAATAACCCCTATAAATAGGCCCTTAGCAATTAAGGAGCTTACTTCTTATATAGCTAGAAAGACTACTTTGTAAAGAATTGCCAGACAAAGGCAAAAATGGGCAAGGTTTTATTAATTTAGGAGGATAGTACAGGGTTAGAAAAAGAGAAACCCTAGAGGAAGACTCCTCTCTAGGGTTAAGAGGGATTAACATATCATATATTAATCTAGGTTGGCTAGTTAGTAAAAAAAAGCTGCACTATCCCTTATACCTTATTCTGTAATAGATATTAAGTTTTAACCTCTGCTTTAGCTAACTCTAGAGTAAATGCCTTTACCTTAATAGACACCCAGTGTGCTATAAGGCTAGCTAACTTTTTAAATACACCCCTTAAAGAACTGCCTAAACCAATTCCTATTTATAGGTATAATAGATGGATAGGACTACCCATTATAAATATCTTATAGATTTACCTTTGTGTAGATAGACAAAGGTAGTATAATATCCCCTTTCTTATTATGGACCTAGGAAGCCATAACATAATTTTAAAAAGAAAATGGCTAGCCTATCTAGGCTTACAGCTTAATATATAGAGTAGACAGCTTATCTAGCCTAAAATCCTACCCCTAACACCCTCTTTTATAAAGGAAATTAGCATTATAATAGAAAACCTTGTGCGGCCATAAATAGACACCATTTACTAGGCCGATGCTATATATAGGGACTAGGCTTTTAAAAAGAATGTACAGCTTAACCCGTAATAGATTTATATACTACGCCGCCCTTAGACTACTTATGTTATGCCACCCACACTAAAGATTAAAAAAGTCAGTAAAAAGCTAGCGGAGCTCCCTATAGGGAACTTAGGCCCTATATAACCACAAAGAATAGTAAGGAGTATTAAATGCTATACTAAACATATAGACTGGAGGGATAACTTATAGAAGATGGAATAGGAGCTAAAAAAGATCATAAACCCTAGGCCGCAAAATACGGCCTAATAATAGTCCATAAAGAAACCTACGGACCTCCCACCAGTTAATATCTGCTATATTAGCGCCATAGAATTCTACTAGAACTTAGTCTAACCTAATACTATTGCCTTTACCACTAGCTTATATAAAATTAATTAAATAATTAAGGAAAAGGAAAATAAGCTTAGTAAATAGGAAGGCAAGCTTATAAACAAGGAGCTGGTAGAATAGAAACTACCCTATTAACACTGGAAATTTAAGGACGTGTTCTCCAAGGCAGTATTAGATATACTCCCGCCTTACTAACCATATAACCACAAGATTAAGATTAAGCTAGATAAGGAAGACACAATTAGCTATAGCCCCCTTTATTAGCAGTCTACTGCTAAATTATAGGCTATAAAGCAGTACCTTATTAATAACCTAAATAAGGGCTTTATTAAACCTAGTTAAGCCCCTTTTAACTTACCTATTCTCTTTACTAAAAAGCCAAATAAAGGACTTTGTTTCTGCATTAATTACCATAAACTAAATAATATAACCTATAAGGACCGCTACCCACTACCCTTACTTAATAAGACTTTAACCTAAATAAGTAGAGCTAAGATCTTTACTAAGCTTAATATCTATTAGGCCTTTTACCAGATTAGGATAAACCCTAGATTAAAAGATCTTACTATATTTTAGACCTATTACAGAACATATAAATATAAAGTACTTCCTTTTAGACTAACTAATGGACCAGCTATATACCAGCGATACATAAATAATATACTCTTTAACTACCTTAATAACTTCTATACAGCCTACCTAGATAATATTATAATCTACTTTAAGAATAAGTTAGAACACAAGGAGTATATCTATAAAGTTCTACAACAGCTCCACAAGGCTAGTCTCCAGGCCAATATTAGGAAATTAGAATTCAGTGTTAAGCGTATAAAGTACCTAGGTTTTATTATTAGTATAGATAGAATTAAGGCCAACCTAGAGAAAACGGCTATAATTAACTAGTGGATACCCCCACGGACTGTAAAAGGGGTATAATTATTTTTAGGTTTCTGTAACTTCTACCAACACTTTATTAAGAACTACAGTAGGATTACCTGGCCTCTTAACCGCCTTACTAGGAAAGACTAGCCATTCTACTTTAACGCCATATATATGCAGGCCTTTAATAAGCTTAAAAAACGGCTAGTATTGGCTCCCCTACTTACCTACTTTAATCCAGAACGGCCCTTAATGCTAGAAACTAATACCTTAGACAGTATAATAGCCGGCGTTTTCTCCTAGAAGTAACTAAACGGAAAATAGCACTCTGTTGCATACTATTTAAAGACTATAATAGATGCTAAGCTAAACTACTATATCCACAATAAAGAAATGCTGGCTATTATCTCTAGCTTTTAGAAATAGCGTGTATAGCTAGAGGGGACCCCTAAGCCCATTAAGGTAGTTTCAGATTATAAGGCCCTAGAATACTTTATAACAACTAAGGCCCTTATAGCCTAGCAGGCATGCTAGGCGGATATCCTATCTTAGTTTAACTTCTTAATTATATATAGACCAGGTGCTATAAACTATGCGGATGCTCTTATAAGGCATAAACAGGACCTAGGTAACCAGGCGGCTATAAAGATCTTATTATAAACCTAGACACTATTATAACCAGAGCACCTTAACCCCTAAATATAGGCAGAGCTAAATACAGACCCTTTAGATGCTAAGATATATCCTATTAACTCCACAGAACTTGACCTTATTAATAAACTACTGCAGGTAAACTATACAGCCCCTTCTCTACAGGAGTACCGCAAAAAGGTAAAGGATGCTACTAGCCTATAGTCCCTTAAAAACGGACTGCTTAAGTACTAGAAATGGCTAGTAGTGGCAGAGGAACAGAATTTACAGACCTAGCTTATCGCCAAAGTACATACCTAGGTCTCTATAGCCCATCCTAGAAAGAATAAAACCCGTAAGATTATTGGTAACCATTACTACTAGCCTAGAATAGTTACGGATATCGACCGCTATATATAGAACTATAACAACTGCTATAGGTCTATAATTCTATGGGACAAAACCATAGGACTATTAAAGCCACTCCTAATACCAGAACGCCCCTAGTAGTATATCTCTATAGACTTTTATAAGCTGCCTACAGACCATAATGGATATAATATAGTAATAATCCTAGTTAACTGCTTTGGCAAGCACCTGTTCTTAATCCCCTATTATAAGGATATTAATGCTAAGGAGGTAGCCTAACTATATATCCATTATATCTACCGAATTTATGGACTACTAGATACTATTATATCCAATTATAGGCCGCAGTTTATATCGGCCTTCTGGAATAAGTTTACTTAGATTCTTAGCATTAAGCTAAAGCTTTCCACAGCATACTACCCCCAGATAGACAGTTAGATAGAGATTATAAATCAATACTTAGACCAGAGGCTCCGGCCCTTTATTAACTACTTTTAGAACAACTAGGGTAAACTGCTACCCCTAATAGACTACGCCTAGGCAACCCTACCCTATAACTCTACGGAATTTGCACCTATTCAGCTAGAAATAGGATACTTACCCTATATAAGCTTTAACTAAGAAAGACCGGAGGGGCTATAGACCATATACGAAAAACTATCTTATAAGGAAGCCTAGCAATATGCCAAACGCTTAAAAGAAGCTTGGATAGTAGCCTATATAAATCTAAAAAAGGCCCAAAGATTAATAAAATAGCAGGTAAATAAGCACAGGCGCAAGCCTGACTTTACTGTAGATAATAGGGTCTAGGTTATAATAAAAAACTAAAAAACAAAACGGCCTAGCTATAAGCTAGACTATAAGATAGTAGGACTATATAAGATCCTTAATAAAGAAGGCAACTTGTATAAGGTTAAGCTCCCAGACTTAATTAAAGTCTATCCTATCTTTTTACTAGATAAGCTATGGAAGGCTACAAATAACCCACTACCTAGACAAAAGAATGAGCCTCCCCTACCAATTTAAGTTAATAGCGACGATAAATGGGAAGTTAATAAAATACTAGCCTATAAACTAGTATGAGGAACGCTATAATACTATATCTAATAGAAAGGCTATAATCTAGACCCAACCTGGTACCCTGCTTAGAACTTTATAGGCTGCCCCTAGAGACTTAAAGAATTCTATAACCAATACCCTAACAAACCTGGATCCCTAAAGTACCTTAACAAGTAAATAGAGTGCTAGTATAGCAAAGACAATAGGCTGCCTATTAAGCATAAAGACAAGAATACCCCATGGATATAATATGGACATACAAAGCCTAAGGGCAGGCTTTTTTAGAGGGGGGGTAATGTTACGGCGCTGGTGGAAAACGGTGGATCTTGGCAGATGTGGATTATGGTAGACGCAAGTCACGTGACTTAAGGACCGCATAAAATATCAAGCGGCGCTGCTATTCTTCTCCTTCCTTTCTCTAGCTTTGGATCCTCGTTTATAGACTACCAATTGTACAGGCTTACGCGTCCCTCTTGCCGTGCTCATGCCTCGATTGACTGAGTCGCTAACACTTACTTGCTATACTTATATCTTAATTAACTAAGTTGCTAATATTATCTAAAGCTTATCTACTTTTCTTTTTAAGGTGTAAGGACGTAAAGAGACTTTAGGAAGATTTAAAGGAACGATATAAATTCTACCTAAATCTAAGAGTATATAGCTCGTGCAGAGAACAAGACGTTACGTAAAGAAGAGAAAGGAATAACGCGAGAATCTTATATTTAAATAGTTAGGGGTCTTAGTAGTCAATATATACGTATATACGCACGCGGTCTTTAACGGACTTTAGTAGAATTTAATTAATCTAGCCAAACTTAGTAGGAATTGTTTAAGCTAGTAAAATTCAACAGAATTCTATTAAAGCATTAAGTTTTATCTATTAAGTATTTTACTAAGATATTTCTACTATAACTGGGCTAGTTCTGTTATAGTACCCTTTTTCCCCTTTAGCCAAAGTTTTAAAATAATTTAATTTAGTTAAGATTTTATAATTTTATTATATATTATATTTCGCATTAGGTAGCAGTATAGGGTTTTACTAATTCTAATTATTAAATAGACCAATTAGGCTTTTCTATGCCCAGTATAGAAAATCTTTATAGTAGGTCTTAGCAAGGCAAATCTAATTAATTAGTAGTAACTCTTTGATTAACGTTTAATATGGATCCTACTAGTCCACACAGACTACTCCGCATAGGGGGAAAAACTTGTGTATTTACAGGAAGAAAACCCGTGTAGTTAGGGGAGGAAAAACCCTAATTTGCCATATTTGCATATAGCTGCGGCCCTATAGGCCTACAGCACGTCCTCCTTTTTAGATGTTTTAAACTCCTTGGGAACCACTGCTTTCTTCTCTAGCTTATGCAAAGCTAGGGTTTACTACGTCCTAGCTAGGCCTTGCCAATTGATCGCTGTGTATTTGTTGCTGCCTCTCCTATATCTTAACCATCCCCTATGTGCTATCTCTTGTTAACTATTGCCATATACGCCTTGGCTGGGGGGGGGCGGGC